>ERZ842401.1873-NODE-1873-length-28952-cov-12.064713_pt1 | contig 28952 bp, 24 predicted proteins | sample MGYA00521270_ERZ842401 | MGnify/ENA primary metagenome ERZ842401 (study PRJEB31892, sample SAMEA3878208) | bioreactor metagenome | biome: Moose rumen | place: Sweden | collected 2011-10 | study: EMG produced TPA metagenomics assembly of the PRJEB12797 data set... | reverse complement strand
TTAGTTATTAGAGACAGCAATCCCTGACAGGAGTTAAACCCTGCCAGGGATTGTCGTATCTGCTCCCCCTCCCCTTGGAGGGGGCTGGGGGGAGGCTTATCCCTCTTCCACCTCACTGCTTCCACCGGAGCCACCGCCTGGGTTGTCGTTAGAACCGCCGCCCGTGCCTGGGTCAGGAGTTTCCGGTGTCGTACCGCCACCGTCGTCACCACCAGAAGGCGTGTCGCCACCTTCGTCGGCATCCTGCTGACCTTCGGGGGTAGGCACCTCCACGAAGCGGAACTCCTTCTCGTCGTTTAGGCGCGAGGTCAACTCTGCGGCAGGGTCGAACAGCACGGTAATCTTCGCACCGGCTGAGGTTACGTCCTTCTTCTCTTTCTGGCTCTTGCCGCTTACCTTCAGTTTGAATGTGCCCAGACCGTCGATGCTCACAGCGTTGCCGTTCAGCAGCTCGTCGATGATGCTCTGTGGGAAGTCCGAGAATACGCCGTTGATTTCACCAACGGAGAACGTGCTTCCACGAGCCATACGCTTAGAAAGCTGTGTCTCTGTGACGGTCGAAATACGTGTCCACTGTGGGAAGTAAATCACTTCCTTCGTCTGAGGGTTTGCACCCTTCTTCTTGATTAAGCTAATCATAATACGAATAGATTTAATGTTAAAGAATTAAGTGAATTATAATGTCATCCGCATCGTTGATTTCATTGATGCGCATGATTTGCCTCGATGATGCGCATGATTCACTCCAATGATGCGCATGATTGCCCCTGATGATGCGCATCACGGTTTCCGTTCATGCGCATCCCTATTTCCGGCACTCTGGATAAGGGGGTAAAAAACGGCGGAGGGCGGCCTCCTTTTTTAGAAAGATTGTTGTTCATAATGTTTCACGTCTGTATATAATACTTTAAATTCTTTTCAAAAAAGAGGCGTGAAACACTAATATAATTTAACCTCGGGTTCTACCAACTACCGTCCGTATGAATCATAAAGCGCCGTTACTCACGCCTTGTATGGTGTGAGCAAACAGCCTTCGTCTCATCCGGAATTCTTTTCTTAAATTGGTAGATTTGAGGTTATTCAGAAAGAACTGTAGGCTCTATTCTTGCCATTAAATTTGCGACTACAAAAGTATATAATTTTCATGAAACATGAAACACCAAACTCGAAAAAATGACTAAACCACCCGAATTTTATGTGATTTTCACAGTTCTTTGTTTGGTATTTTAATTTTTTTGTATATCTTTGCAGCGTGTTTCGTAAGAAGCATTACATTTTATTTGCTCAACTTCTCTGCCGAATTAGGACCTCGAACGAGATAAGACGAGCGAAACTAATAACCATTGAGGCTGTGTCATATAGCGCAGTCTTCCCCATAGGTTATTAGAGGCAGTCCTAAGCCTGGCAGAGAATATGGAGGGTCTGCGCTTTCTTTGTGCCCATAAGCCAAGAGTGCTAACCACATGGCCGAAGCCACACTTTTTAGTATTAACCAAATAAAATGTAAAACGTTATGAAACAGTTATTAGTAATTTTAGTGCTCCTGTGTTCAGTAAGTGTATCAGCACAGGACGTAATCGTAAAGAAGGACGGCTCAACTGTTGTCTGCCGCGTTGTGGAGCTAACCTCTACAGAGATTACTTACAAGAAATGGAACGACCTGAACGGTTCAAACTACATAATGAACCGCAATGATGCATCCGCCATCAATTATCAGAATGGCAAGAAGGTTGACTTGTCAGAGACCACAAACCTTTATCTTCCAAACAATCAGAATGACGGAACACAAAAATATAATGACAGAGCACTGCTAAATATGGAATACGAAGGACGTGTGCCTAAAGAAGTGAGAAAATTAAGAACATGGGGATGGGTTAGTGCCATAGCCGGTGTCGGTTTTGGAACTTTAGGTGCTATGTTGGGTAAAAATGCAGATGACTCAGGCGTCCAATACTATGTTGCCGGAGGCGTGTTGTTTGCAGGAGGTGTTGCAACATCTATTTATTGTTTTTCTCGTGCAAGCAAACTTAATAAAGAAAATAATTATTTGCAAAGCAGCACGATTATTCAAAAAGAATTTCTCTTCAGCAATGGTTCAAGACTTTATACAGGTGTTGATATGATACATGACAATATCATGAAAAATAGAACCATCGGTCTTGGAGTAACCTATAATTTCTAACATCTGACTGTATGAAAAAGATTATTTTTATAATTGCATGTGCAATAATCTCGTTATTTGCAATTAGTTCGTGCAGTAGTGTTCATTCCGGTGCAGGAGGTTATGATACAGGACATGGAGTACGAACCAGTAGCACAAGTATAAATAGTTATGACCTCGTACCCGTTGGCGATAGAGTAACCTATACCATAGATGTTTCTACTCCTGAAGGTAGACAAAAACTGTATAAAATATCTCTGTCAGATGCTCAACGTCTTGCCGAGACCGAAGCCTCACGCAAATACAACTGCGACCGTCTCATAGACCCACGTTTCGACTATTTGAAGAAAGGCAAGCGCATCTTGCGCATCACGGTTGACGGACGTCCTGGCAACTATCGTACAAGAGATGTGCAATACGACTCAAGAACGAAACAGGAGATAGATATAAACGTAAGATGTTAAACACAATTTTTTTCATATAATCATAATCGGGAGGACCCGCACATCGCGAATCCTCCCGAATTTATATTCCATAGTTTCGTTCTTTCTTTTACTGAAAAAACGGATAGCACCGCCGCCGGGCTATCCGCTTATTGTTTTACCTTTATAATATATATGCTACACCGCCACACCCTCAATGCGTAGGGATGTTCAGGGGGGAGATTATAATTGTTGTGTCGCTATCTCTGTGAGTTCTTGCTTGATTTCCTCGTCGGTGGGTGGATTGGCAATGAGCCAGTCAACGGCCTCAGTGTAGTCGATGTCTTCGAAGTAGCAGAGCTGTGAGCGGAACATTTTCTCGGAGAAAAGTTCGCCGAAGATGTGCGTGGCTTCGGTGCAGATGTCAGCCAGAGTGAACTGGTCACGTAGCAGGAAATAGAGGTCCACGTAGTCCTTCCACTTGGAGCGGCGGCCCAGGGCGTAGGCCTTCATGGCGGCGAGCTGGAGCAACGTGGGCAGACGGAAGGTCTGCTCGAAGCGGGCTGTAGGCTCAACGGGGAAGGGGTACTGGAAGAAAGTCACCTTGACATCGTTGACGATGAGGTTCATCTGCTCCTCAACGCGACGGGTGACGGTGTGAGCGAACGCCGTGGAGGTAATCTTGTCGAGGTTGCGCTTGTGGTTGATGGCTCCGGGCTTGAACAGGTCGAAGTCGATGGAGCGACGGTGACCCAAATAGAGGGCGATGGCAGTGCCTCCCACGAGGTAGTACTCGCGGCGGAACTGTGCCATCAGGGGCAATAGTTCACGCTGGCGGTCGTTAAGAATCTCGCTATGCATATTTCCGTAGTACGAGTGAGAAGAAGTGATAGATTTCGGGATAGTAGTTCTGCTTCTGCCGGCCTGTAGCTGAAAAGAATACCTCGGCAACGCGCTTGCCGCCAAGAGTCTGCATAAGTTCACGGAAGTCGTCAAGCGTGCCGTCGTTGAGGATGCGCTCCACGAGCAGGGCATCGCTGATGTCGTGTTTCTTGTCTTCGGGTGTGTACCAGAAGAGACCACTATGCTTGTCTATAATTTGCTGTCGAGACATGTTATCTTATGTTTCCGAGTGCAAAGGTACGATTAAGTTATGAACTATGCAAGAAAACGAAGATTTTTTTTAACCCACCTTGCGGGTAAGCCACAGCCCGCAGTAGGTCAGCAGACCGTTGAGCATCAGAAGCTCGTAGCCCATGTGGTAGGAAGTGTAACGGCTGACGGCGGTGCTGATGACGAAACAAAGTATCGGGGCTGCTATGCAAATAACTGGTGCATAGCGGCTCTGCCTGTTATTATGCAGCAGGGCGAAGGAGAACAGTCCTAACAGCGGACCGTAGGTGTAGCCGACAAGGGTGTAGATGACATCGATGAGGGACGTGGTGTCGCTGAGGCTGAAGCAAAAGACGCACAGGGCAAGGAGCACGGCCATGGCGAGATGGGCCACTTTGCGCAGACGCTCATCATCGGGCCGCTCGCAGATGTCTATGCAGAAGGTTGTGGTGAGGGCCGTCAGCGAACTGTCAACAGTAGAGAAGGATGTTGCCAGTATGCCGAGAAGGAATATTACCGGAACGTGCTCCAGGGCATAACGTATGAGCAGGTCGTCAGGATTGGAGGGCAGGGGAGTGCCCTGCTGACTGCAGAGCGCAACGAGCATAGCACCCAACAGCAAGAACAGCGCATTGACGGGCAGGAAGGCAAAGCCATAGCTGCACATATCTTTCTGTGCATCGCGGAGACTCTTGCAGGTGAGGTTCTTCTGCATCATGTCCTGGTCGAGGCCCGTCATGACGATGACAATGAATGCGCCCGAGATAAAGGAGAGCACAAGGGTCACAGGGGAAGTTCCCATAAAGCTTTGCCCGACCTGGCTCATGAGTCCCATGTGCCCCATAAGGCTTATATGCCCCATATGCCCCATATGCCCTACCTCCCACATTATCATAACTAGGGCAACGAGCATGCAGAGCGTCTGCAGGGTATCGGTCCATACCAGCGTCTTGATGCCGCCGCGACGGGTGTATAACCACACGAGGCCGAAGAGCATGAGGATGGTGAGGGCGATATGCCATCCCAGCATGAGGCTGATGATATAGCAGGGCACAAAGAACTTCGCTCCCGTGCCCAGCAGTTTCGACAACAGGAAGAAAGATGCTCCCGTCTTATAGGCTGTCTGACCGAGGGGCTTGAGGATGGTGTAGATAGACGTGACGCCGTGGCGGTAATAGTAGGGTAGGAGGAGGTAGGCCACGATGAAATAGCCCGGAATGAAACCGGCGCACACCATGAGGTACGAGAAGCCGGAATGTATCACCATGCCGGGAACGCTGACAAATGTGACACCGGAGATGCTGGCGCCAACCATACCGAAGGCTACCATGTACCACGGCGACTTGCGCTCGCCACGGAAGAAGACATTATTATTACTCCTTGAAGTTGCCAGGCGGCTCACCCCAAGGAGTAAAAGGAAATAGGCTATTATGACAACGAGCGTCATTTAACCGTTATGAGGTAGTAATTCTTCTTACCTTTCTGTGCAAGGAGGTATTTACCGCCGATAAGGTCGTCGGCAGTGAGCGGACGGTTCTGGTCGGTGAGCTTCTCCTTATTTATAGATACGCCACCGCCTTGTACCATCTTTCGCATCTCACCCTTGGATGGGAATACCTTCACGTCATCACGTGTCAGCAGTTCTATGGCAGGTTGTCCCAGCTGGTCCTTTGGCAGGGTGAATGTCTCAACGCCCTCGAAGACGTCAAGGAATGTCTGCTCGTCAAGTTTCTCCAAACCTTCCTTGGTAGATTTGCCGAACAGGATGCTTGAAGCCTCGATGGCTGTATTGAGGTTCTCCTGTCCGTGAACGAGGATGGTAACCTCTTCTGCCAGACGCTTCTGAAGCACACGACGGCCAGGGTCCTGCTGATGCTCTGCAACGAGGGCATCGATGGTCTCCTTGTCGAGGGAGGTGAATATCTTGATGTAACGCTCTGCATCATCGTCGGAAACGTTGAGCCAGAACTGATAGAACTTATATGGAGAGGTGCGGGCCGGGTCGAGCCAGATGTTACCGCTCTCTGTCTTACCGAACTTCTTGCCGTCGGCCTTGGTGATGAGAGGACAGGTGAGGGCATATGCCTCATTGTCGTTGCCGAGGGTGCGACGGATAAGCTCTGTACCGGTGGTCATATTGCCCCACTGGTCGTTACCGCCGAGCTGCATCTTACAGTTCTTGGTCTGATAGAGATGGAGAAAGTCGTAGCCCTGCAACAGCTGATAGGTAAACTCCGTAAAGGACAGACCGTCGCGGGCTGTTCCGTTGAGACGCTGCTGCACAGAGTCCTTCGCCATCATATAGTTTACGGTGATGTGCTTGCCGACGGTGCGTGCGAACTCGAGGAAGGTGAAGTCCTTCATCCAGTCGTAGTTGTTGACCATTTCGGCAGCATTAGGCTCGTTGGAACTGAAGTCGAGGAACTTAGCCACCTGTGCCTTGATGCATTCCTGATTGTGATAGAGGGTTTCTGCATCGAGAAGATTACGCTCCTGTGACTTTCCTGATGGGTCACCGATCATACCGGTTGCTCCTCCCACGAGGATGATAGGCTTATGTCCGCAATGCTGCAGATGACGCAGCATCATGATGCCACAGAGGTGACCGATGTGGAGTGAGTCAGCAGTAGGGTCTGTACCTAGGTATGCTGTTACCATTTCCTTCTGAAGCAATTCCTCTGCTCCAGGCATAATCTGCGCGAGCATTCCGCGCCACTTAAGTTCTTCAATGAAGTTCTTCATATTATCTCTTAAAATTGACTTCGTCGATAATCCCAAGTTCTCTCAGTTCCTGTCTAAGCCTTTCCGCAGGAGCAACCTTGGCTTGACATCACTGGTCGCTTTGGGCTCATTCTTAACTCTTAATTCTTAACTCTTAACTCTTAACTCTCACGGCACCGGATCATATCCCGAACCACCCCATGGATGACATCTCAGAAGACGTCGTATTGCGAGATACAGTCCGCGAATGGGACCATGTTTTATTATTGCTTCCTTAGCGTATTGCGAGCAGGTTGGCGTGAACCGACACGATGCTGGTGTGAAAGGAGATATGCAGACCTGATAGAATATGATTGGTGCTAACAGGATTGCTGTGCCAATATTTCTGAGCCACGTTGCAATAGGTTGCATACTTTCTTGTTTATTACGCTGGTAGGATAATGCTTGCTGTCGAGCCAGAGGAATGCCACAGAGAGCGGCTTTAGTGTGGCAAGAATGGATTTGTTTGTACGGTATGCTTCACGTATCTGCCGTTTGACGCGATTGCGATCTACAGCATTGTGGAAGAAACGTTTCGGCACAGATATGAGCACCTGTGTGCTTTCAGCCTCCCGATATACCATTCTCAACGGATAGGCTTGCAGGCTCTTGCTCTCTCCCGGCTCAAAGAGACGCTCTATGAGCATATGGCTGCACAGATGTTCGTGCTTGGGAAAACCGTTCTTCTTCATTTCTCAATCTCTTTTTCTCTTTCCTCTGGCGTTACTCCGCTATCTCTTGCAGGTAGTGACGTAGCGCACTCGTCATAGAAGGATACTTGTCAGTTGGAGCCTCTATCTCGAGCGAAAGACCTGCGGCGCGTGCAGCCTGAGCAGTAGCCGGACCAAAGGTGCCAATCTTCATGTCACCATCCTTGAGGTTTGGGAATGTCTCCTTGAGAGCTTTGATGCCGGTAGGCGAGAAGAAAAGTGCCATATCATAGTCGAAGGCCTTGAGTTCTTCTTTTGAGAAGGTGTTGTTGACAGTGCGGTACATTATGCACTCGGTATGGTTGAGGCCATTCTTGTCAAGAAGTTCAGTAATACAGTTGCTGGCAACATCACTGATTGGCACAAGGTATTTCTCATTCTTGTGCTTTACCATAGAAGGGATGAGGTCATCTATCTTGCCAGACGAACCGAAGAATATCTTACGTTTACGATATTGGGTGTATTTCTGGATGTAGAGTGCAATTGTCTCCGTCACACAAAAATACTTCATCGTCTCCGGTACATTAAAACGCGCTTCCTTTGCCAATGCGAAATAATTATCTATGGCATGGCGAGAGGTAAAGATAATGGCGGTATAATCGTTGAAATTGATGTGTTGTTGACGAAATTCCTGAATGGTGACACTTTCTACCTTGATGAAAGGTCGGAAGACTATTTCGACACCAAAATCTTCGGAAATGGTGTAATACAACGACTTATTGCTGGTGGGTTGGGGTTGAGAAACTAAAATCTTTTTTACCATCGTGTTTATGTCAGAAGTGTTACTGTTTTATGCGCCTTTTAATGCTTGTGCTACACATGTTAAAGTACCTGCAAGTAATGCCAGCGGTACGGTTTCAAGGGTGCAAAGGTACAAAAAAAATGGGACATACAACTTTTTTTTCTTAAAAAAGATGCTCCATGCGTTATAAATTCTAACAAAAAAGGTGATTGTGATACCTATTATAGCCAAAATCAGTGTTGTTGGAGCGCTTAGTCCAAAGTAAACGTTGACTAAAGCTATGGGTAGGAACCATAGTCCCTGCAGAGATGTCGTGAATCGGAAGAGATGATACCATGCACGCCATTGCTGAATATTGCAGTATATGGGAATAGTGAGCATGTACAGGAGACGTTTCAGTAGCAGGAATGTAATGAAGATGCCTGCATAGGATGCCATCACAAGATAGTGATTAGTGGCGAGCGGTTCTCCGAAGTAGTGTAGTTCAGCTGAATACCCAATCAGCGATAGCGACATTATTGATAGAGCTGTTAGAAACAATTCTTTCCGTTTGTCGCTTTTTGTATGGCGGTAGTTGCTGAGATTTGTGGTGTGAATGAACAATGAGCGTATACGCAGCGAGAGGACATTCCTTGAGTGCATTACTATCATGATTAACAGCAACGAACACAACAGCAGCACTAGGGACAACGTATTGTCCGTGGATATGGTGTAGGGAACGGATAGTCCTTCGACACGCATTACAGGAACGCTCTTCTAAACTTCTCTACAAGGTCAAGCTTCTCCCATGTGAAGAGCTCTACTTCTATCTCTTTTGTTGGATGGTAGGCTGACGTGAATACTTTTTTTATGGTGTGTGGCTGACGTCCCATGTGTCCGTAAGCTGCTGTTTCAACATACATTGGCTGACGCAATTTTAGGGCGCGTTCTATTGCCTTCGGGCGGAAGTCAAACAAATCCTTTAGCTTTGCTGCTATTTCACCATCAGTCATCTTCGTATGATTCTTGCCGTAGGTGTTAACATATACAGAAACAGGCTCTGCTACACCAATGGCATAAGAAAGTTGTACCAGGATCTCATCGCTCACACCGGCTGCTACAAGATTCTTTGCAACATAACGTGCAGCATAGGCAGCAGAACGGTCAACTTTTGAAGAGTCCTTGCCAGAGAAAGCACCACCACCGTGAGCACCGCGACCTCCGTAGGTGTCAACGATAATCTTACGACCAGTAAGACCGGTATCACCGTGAGGACCTCCGATGACAAACTTTCCTGTAGGATTGACGAGGTATTTTATATCATCATTGAACAATGCAAGCATCTTTGGATCGTTCAGTTGTGCCTTGACGCGGGGTATAAGGATGTTGATGACATCGTCCTTAATCTTTGCAAGCATTGGGGCATCGGCGTCGAATTCGTCATGTTGTGTTGAGACAACAATGGTGTCTATACGCTCTGGTACACCATCGTCGCTATACTGTACCGTCACCTGTGATTTACTGTCTGGACGCAGATATGTCATCTGCTTGCCCTCCTTACGAATATCGGCAAGAGTCTTCATGATGAGGTGGGCAATGTCGAGTGTTACAGGGATGTAACGGTCTGTCTCATTGGTGGCATAACCGAACATCATGCCCTGATCACCGGCACCTTGCTCTTCTTCGATGGCACGTGAGACACCTTGGTTGATATCCTGGCTCTGCTCATGAATTGCTGAGAGTATGCCACATGAATTGCCGTCAAACTGGTATTCGGACTTTGTATAACCGATGCGATTAATAGTTTTGCGGGCTATGGTCTGAAGGTCTATGTAGGCCTCGGATGTTACCTCACCCATTAGAACTACCTGTCCGGTAGTGACAAATGATTCTATAGCGCAATGTGCAGTACTGTCGTATGCCAGGAACTGATCGAGTAGGGCGTCGCTAATCTGATCAGCGACTTTATCTGGATGACCCTCGGAAACAGATTCAGATGTAAAGAGATACATTTTCTGAGTGGATGATTTATAGTTTAGAGAAAAAATCCCTCAAAAGCATTGCATGCTCATGAGGGATTATCTGATGTCCTTGTAATCTTACTTACGCAGGCCGAGTGCCTTCACGATAGCACGATAGCGGTTGATGTCGCGATCGTAGAGATAGTCAAGCAGTGAGCGACGTTTACCTACGAGCTTTGTCAAAGAACGGGCTGTCTTGTAGTCCTTGTGATTAGCTTTCAGGTGCTCTGTAAGGTGCTTGATACGGTATGTGAAGAGTGCTATCTGGCTCTCTGCAGAACCTGTATCAGTTGTTCCTTTACCATACTGACCAAAAATCTCGACCTTTTTTTCGTTGTCTAAATACATAGTAATTTCATTGAGGTGACTGTAGTGTGAGTAATTCTCATTACATCCTTCGAATGCATGTGAAGCCAGTCACTAAAACACTCACGGCATCGTCGAATGCAGCTTCGTTTTTTACGAAAGCGGGTGCAAAGGTACTGTTTTTTTTTGAAACTACCAAATTTTGGAGCAGCAAATGCAAAGAAAATTCATTTTCTCTGCTGAGTCGCGACAAAATTCAGCAAAAAGCTAAATTTTTCTGCAATTATTCCCTATAATAGATGCGTTTTACTCTATTTGATATACCAGTAAGCAATTCGTAAGGGATGGTGTCAAGAATATCAGAAAGTACTGTGACTGGTAAGTTGTTTCCGAAGATTTCTACGCTGTCACCCTCTTTGCAGTCGATACCTGTGACATCTATCATACATACGTCCATGCAGACGTTTCCGACATATTCGGCTTTATGGCCATTTACAAGACAGTAGGCATGATGGTTGCCAAGATGTCTGTTCAATCCGTCGGCATATCCTATAGGGATGGCTGCAATGAGACTGTCCTTATCGAGAATTGTACGACGTGAATAACCGATGGATTCTCCTGCCTTAACATTGCGAATCTGTAGAATGGTGGTCTTCAATGTTGCCACATTATTTATTATGCTATTGGTGCGAGGGTTGACACCATAAAGTCCAATGCCAAGACGACACATATCCTCCTGGTATTCGGGGAAATGTTCTATGGCTGCGCTATTGCAGATGTGACGTAGTATGTGGTGTGAAAATGCTGCCTGAACAGCATCTGCTCCTTTTGTGAAAAGGGCATACTGCATCTTGGAGAAGTCGTCAAAGCCATCACCATCGCTGCCAACAAAGTGAGAGAATATAGAGCGAGGTATCAAGGCACTTTGGTGTGTCAGATATTCTACGAGATGCGGCATATCATCAATGGGGTGGAATCCAAGACGATGCATACCTGTATCAAGCTTGATGTGTATAGGCCACCCGGTAATGCCTTCTTTCGTAGCCGCGTGGCAAAGAGCTTCGAGCAGACGGAAGGAGTAGACTTCGGGCTCTAAGTCATAATCGAACATAGTCTTGAAGGCGGTCATCTCAGGATTCATTATCATGATGTTTGCCGTAATGCCGGCCTTCCTCAATGCTACTCCCTCATCAGCTACAGCCACTGCCAAATAATCTACGCGATGTTCTTGGAGAGTCTTCGCTATCTCTATGGCTCCAGTGCCATAACCGTCAGCCTTAATCATGCATACGATTTTCTTCTCGCCCATAAGGTCGCGATAGTAGTTGAGATTGCTTATCAATGCGGAAAGATTAACTTCAAGGGTTGTCTCGTGTACTTTTTCAACAAGGAGATCTGTGATACGGTCGAATCTGAAGCGTCGTGCCCCTTTGATGAGTATAATTTCGTTACGCAATGTGCCAAAGGTACTTGAAATGAGGAAAGACTCTGTATCTTCGTAGTTGGCAAATTGTATGCTCCCTATTGCAGATGTTATTTGTTTTCCGATGGTAATAAGTTTTGTTATTCCACGTCTCTGTACCATGTTGAATACTTCACGGCTAATCTCGTCATTGTTCATGCCCGATTGCTCAATATCGCTAAGGATAAGAGTTAATTCACGGCCTTGCCTGTCCTGTCGACGATTCATGAAGTCAAGAGCTATGTCAAGAGATGCCAGATCACTATTGTATGAGTCGTTGATAAGAATGCAGTTATGCTGTCCCTCCTTAACTTCCAGACGCATAGCTATCGGCTCAAGTTGTGACATGCGTTCGGAGAGTTCTTTTGGAGAGACGCCAAGGTGGAGTGCAGCTAATGCTGTGATGATAATAGAGTCAACAGGCGATAGTAATGATGGGTAGTCAAAAATGTTTTCCTCACCCTCATAAATATAATGTACGCGTGTGAGGTCATTTTGTGGTTCTACCTTCTTTACGAAGAATGCCACATCGGGGTTTGTAAATGAGAAAGCAAGTTGTTTACCTTTGAAATCAGCCTTCTTTAGTGTGCGGAATATGACGTCATTATCTGCTGGATATATGAGAGTTTTACAATCCTTGAAGAGTAACATCTTTTCTGCACATTTTTCTTCGAGAGAATGGAAATTTTCTTGATGTGCTTGCCCGAGGTTTGTAAAGATTCCTATGGTTGGCTGTATTATGTCAACTAATCTCATCATCTCATCGGGCTTACTGATTCCAGCCTCAAAGAGACCTATCTCACTTTTTTCATTCAATCTCCATACACTAAGCGGGACTCCGATTTGGGAGTTGAATGAACGTGGTGAGCGTGTAACTCGCATAGAGGGCATTAGAATTTGATAGAGCCATTCTTTAACTACGGTCTTACCATTACTTCCAGTTATGCCAACGATAGGGATGTTGAAATTGTCTCTATGCCGTTCAGCCAGTCTTTGCAGAGCTTCGAGAGTGTCGTTGACGACGAGGAAGTTAGCTCCCGCAAGATTCTCTGTGGGTTGTTTGCTTACAACGAAGTTTCGTACGCCTCGGTTATATAGTTCGTTAATATACTTGTGTCCGTCGTTGCGTTCTGAACGAAGAGCAAAAAATAATGTCTCTTCGGGGAATGCCAATGACCTGCTGTCGGTTAAAAGAAAAGAAATGTTTCTTTCTGTTGTACCACAGCGATGGGCACCAATGAGTGTTGTGATTTGATTGATTGAATACATTTATTTTGTTGTAAACTTAGCTTTTGCAGATTTGAGTCCTTCGCATGTAGCCGTCACAGTAATGGTTCCGGATTTAACATCAGAACGCAGTATGGCAAGTACGCTACCGTTATATAGCATGCGATGGTCTACCACATTCAGTTCGTCACTTGCCTGATTGCCATTGCTCATGGCTGCTAATGTTGCAGCTGTTCCATCTATAGTTACTTTTACATCTCCAGTCGCTGTTTGTACTCTGCGACCTTTTGAATCAACAGCATAGATACGCAAATGTTGTAGGTCTGTTCCGTCTGCTTTCCATGTACTATTGTCGCTATCAATTTTTAGGGCAACAGGCTTGCCTGTAGTCTCTATTCTGTGGCGTGCCACAATTTTACCGTCAGTCTTTGCAACAGCCTCGCAGTGGCCGTCCTTGTATTCTATGTCTTTCCAGCGTATCTGGTTGCGCATCTTTGCCGATTTCTTATCGTTTTGCTTTGTGCCACAACTCTTGCCATTTACGAATAACTCCACTTCGTCAGCATTGGTGTAAGTGGTGATTTCAAGTTTCGTTCCAGCTACGCGATTCCAATGGTCGCTCTGCCCATCGTTGCCAGTCTGTACACCATTCCACATCATGTCACCCTTGGAATCTGTGACAGCAATATGTACCATAGGCTCATCCTTGAAGAAAGAACGCATATAATATGCTTTTGGCTTAGGCTCTAATGAGATATCAAAAACTCCTTGAGTCCATCCCTTATTAGGCCATCCTTGACTCTCTCCGAGGTAGTCTATTCCTCCCCAATATGCGAGCCCCATCACTTTGTCAAGATCCATAGCAAAGTAGTTTTCACCCATTGCCGATACGCTAGCTTCGCTCTGGTAGAACGTCATCCATGGGAATCTCTTCCCGTCACCTGGGAAGTACATATATCGATAGTTGTATGATTGGAAGTCTGTCACCATAGCGAGGTCACATGGTAAGGAGTCCGTTTCCCAATTGCGATAGCGTGGGTGCATAGCGACGGTTACCTTCCTAGTGTTGTCATAGCGTTGTATGAGCGTCTTCATAAGTTTAAACTGTGTCACGCCGAAGTCGTTGAATGGCTGGTCGTTGTATGACTGCAGTTCGTTGCCCATCGACCATGCAATGACGCAAGGGTGGTTCCTGTCTCGTGTGATGAATTCTGGTACATGACTTTGCCACAAGTCTTTAAACTCTGCACGTCCTGCACCGACGTATTGGTTGTTCCATTTGTCATACAACTCATCCACCACGAGGATGCCGTTCTCGTCACACAGGTCGAGGAAAGACTCTGAATAAGGATTGTGTGATGTGCGTATGTGGTTCATGCCAAATTCCTTGAGCAGCTTTATGCGCTTCTCTATCGCCCTTGGATAAGCCGATGCGCCCAAGGCACCGTTGGTGTGGTGGTTGGCATTGCCTTTCAGCAGTACCTTCTTTCCGTTTATGAGAAGTCCCTTGTTGGGGACAATCTCCACAGTGCGTATTCCGAAGCGTGAGCATGTCTCATCGGCAACGCTGCCGTCCTCATTGTACAGCGTAACCTTGGCTGTATATAGATTTGGATGTTCACAATCCCACAGCATTGCATTGTCTATGGTCGTTGTTGGTAGTTTCACCTCTTCGCCATAACGATAATTGCGATTGCGATTGATGGTTTGTTTCTCCTCTTTTATCACGTTGCCATTAGGGTCGGTAATGGTAACCTGCATAGTGTAATTTTTCTGCTTTGTATTACATTGTACGTTGGCAGAGATATTTACAATTTTGTTGTCTGTTGTAGTGATATATAACGGATGACGCTTGAAGTAAAGGTTTGCATCCATGATGTACAGGTCCACATTGCGGAACAGTCCGCCGCCGGTGTACCAGCGTGAGTCCTTCGGAGAACCCTGTCCGCATACCACCTTTATCTCGTTCTCCTGGCCGTATTTCAGGCTCTTCGTGATGTCAATCTCAAAGCCTACGTAGCCGTAGTCCGTCTTTCCTACTTGCTTGCCGTTGAGGAATACATCAGCCACATACATGATGCCCTGGAAGTCGAGCACCACTCTCTTGCCCTTCCATGCATTGTCTGCCATGATGGCCTTTGTGTATGTGCCGCTTTCTAATTCCTTAAAGCCACGTGCTGACAGGCGGCTCTTGATGTTTGCGCCTGCGTCGCTGTTATCAGCTTTTTCGTTTGCATCAGGAGCTACCCAAGGTTGCTCAATGAGATAATCATGAGGTACGTTGATAGTCTTGCTCTTACCGTCAGCAGAAGTGAATGTCCAGCTTCTGTTCAGGGAAATTCTTTCGTTAGCATTAGCAGTGATACCACAAAGCATCATTGCCCAAATAATTAAGTTAGTTTTCATAGTTTTATTTTGTTGTTTTGTAGTATTCTGTTACTCCCAAAAGGAAACATCCAAGTCCGTAGTCGTCAAAATCTGGCTCTCTGACGTAGGTGCATGGTTGTGAAGAAGCTGGTCTGTCGCCAGAACCTTGCACATATCCAAGGAATCCGTCATTGTGCACACATGAGGCACATGCCCCCCATGCCTTGTCAATAATAGCCTGATATCTGCTACGTTTAAGTAATCTGTTATTTATTCCCCACGAAATTCCGTATAGGAATAACGCTGTGCCGCTCAGTTCTGGACCTGCATAATCCTGTGAGGCAAGACTCGCATTCCAGAAGCCATCCTCTCTTTGTAGTTTTTCTAAAGCTGCAGTCATTGCAAGGTAGTCTTTCTTCAGAAGTTTATAGTATTTGTCCTTCTTGTCTAAAGTACTCATGGTGCGGCATAATGCAGCATAAACCCAACCATTTCCTCTGCTCCAATAGCAGTTATTACCATCACTTTCTTTGTATGGCGGTACGAAATTCTTGTCTCGCCACCATAAGCCTTCGGCAACATTAAAGAGACCTCCTCCACAACTGTCGCGTGTCCAAGAATATGATTTTATGGCGTAATCAAGATATTTTCTGTCATTAGTTATTTTTGTCAGCATAGCATATGCAGGCATCGCCATCTGTATGGCATCAATCCAGGTCCAACGACGAGTATCTCCTTGTGCTACCTGATAGTCAAAATTCTTTTGAATAGCAGTGTATTTTTCTTTTCCTCCAACCATATTGTAGCGGGCAAAATAAGTTTGCGCGCAGCATTGATGGTCTGCATCTGTGGTGGTGTATTTACTACCATAGACATCCCAATTATGGAATTGCCCCCATGTGTCAGTATATTCCATGTATCGGTCTTCAGGAGCTACCTCGTGTAGTGCCATCAGTCCTTCATAATACACCCCCCTTGTCCATAGGTTACTGGGACGGAGTTTCTTGAAATTAGTAGGAGTTGTGGGATCGCTCCATTTTGCCATGAAGTAGTTGTTGGCACGTTGCGCAAGTTCTATTGGACTTTGTGCATAAACTCCGATAGAAAAACATAGTGTAGTTGCAATAGTTAGTAGCTTGCTGTACATGGGATATTTAGTTTCGTTATTCGTTCACAGATTTTGTCTAGAATTGCAGGTTCTGCTTTTTTTAGACCTTTTGTCGGTGTTTCTCTGTCTATAGTATATATCATCACTTGTTCAGGAGCTATCTCTTTGAGAGCTTCAATCCAGGGGGCAATATATTCCTCCCCCGTATTGTCCACCCCTTCTCCCCGCATGAAGATAGTCTGTATTATTACCTTGCCATCATATGCTTTCAGTTGTTCTATTATTTTCTTTACATCATAGGAGGGAGAGCAAGGCCTATCCACCTTCGTGATATATGCCATATCAACGGTGTCAAGTTTCTGTATGTTGTTGTCCACTTTTTTCAGTGCTTCAAATACATCTGCTTTATGCAACATTGTGGCATTGCTCAGGACAGAAACCTTGGCGGAAGGGAAGTATTTATCTCTCGCTGCTATAGTATCATCGATGATGCCAGCAAAATCAGGGTGCCCTGTAGGTTCTCCGTTTCCTGCGAATGTTATGACATCCAAGGGTTCTCCTTTCTCGTGCCGCTCGCGAAGTACTTTTGTTAGTCCTTCACAAACCTCCTTACGTGTGGGCCTTTTGCTTTTTGTTTGGTGGTCTCCATTAAGACCGCATTCGCAATAGATACAATCAAAAGAACATATCTTTCCGTCTGCTGGCATCAGGTTTACACCTAGTGAAACACCTAGACGTCTTGAATGAACAGGACCGAATATAGGGCTGTCGTACAGTATTGTCATTTATTTATGAATGTTTTCTGTTTTCTTTTATCTTGCGGTTAAGGCGGAGCTCAATGCGGAAGGTTGTTCCTTTGCCTCTTTCTGAGGAGAGAACGTATATTTTTCCGTTGTGATATTCTTCTACGATGCGTTTTGCCAATGAAAGTCCTAATCCCCATCCACGTTTCTTTGTGGTGTATCCTGGGGTAAAGACATCCTGTAGGTTCTTACTTGTGATACCCTTGCCGTTATCTGCTACATCTATAATGGTAAGGTGCTCGTCAGCATGTGCAGAGATATGTATTGCCCCCCTGCCCTCCATAGCGTCAACAGCATTCTTGCATAGATTTTCGAATACCCACTCAAAGAGTTGTGGATTTACCTGAACTTTTATTTCTGGTGTGGAGTAGGTTATCTCTACCTTTTGTGAAGTGCGACGGTTCATGTATTCCACAACATGTTGCAGTAATTCTCCCAATTCTACATCTTTGATTTCAGGAGCAGAGCCTATTTTTGAGAATCTGTCGGCAATAAGTTGCAGACGTTTTACGTCTTTATCCATTTCTGGTATCAGATCATCATCAGGGTAGTTCTCACGTAGTATTTCCGTCCACGCCATCAGCGATGAGATAGGAGTTCCCAATTGATGTGCTGTTTCCTTAGACAGTCCTACCCAGACTTTATTCTGCTCGGCACGTTTAGAAGAGAGTAGTGCAAAAATGGCAATGATAATAAAGAGCATTACTACTGCCAATTGTATATATGGATAATATTCCAACCTTGTCAGCAATAGAGAGTCGTCATAGCACACTTTCAGGAAGTCGTTTTCCCCAATCTGCACTTTTATAACTCTCTGTTGTGCCTCCATGTTAGCTGCCATCTTCTTCAGTAATGCCAGACTGTCGCTGTTTTCGGTCGTTGGCGTGATATCTATATTACGTGATATCTGTACAGTACCGTCGTCATCTGTCACGATAACAGGTATATTATGGTTTTGTTCCAGTACTTTTAGTACTAGATTCAGGTCAGCATTTTCATCAGCCGTATTCAGTGTGTGCATCGCTTCGGCCCATATCTCCATCCTTGCACGCTCCTCGTCCTCCAGGTCGCGTACTAAATAATGGCTTACCACCAATGATGCAGCTGCGATGGCTACTGCCGCAATAATCAGAGCTATTTTTAGTTGCCTCTTCACTTCTTAAGTAAAAAACACCTGCTATGCTGACGTCATAACAGGTGATAAATACAGATCGATTGTATTGTCGGGATGACCAGACTCGAACTGGCGACCACACGCCCCCCAGACGTGTACGCTAACCAACTGCGCTACATCCCGATAAAACTATGCAGCATCGTTGAGATTTTCAAGTGCAAAGTTACTAAAAAAAACGATGTATACAAGCGGGTATTGTTATTTTTTCGTGAAAAAGTGTGAAAAAGGGAGCTTTTTCTATATAATGTTTGTGTAACACGGATAAAAAATATAACTTTGCAGTATGCAAGTTTCTATATCAGCACCAAAATATATTGATTCGAAGATTACTCTTCCAGCTTCGAAGAGTATCAGTAATAGGGCGTTAATTATCAGTGCTTTGGCGAAAAGTAACACAGTTCCAGAGAACCTCAGTTGCTGCGATGATACAGATGTTATGGTAGCCGCTCTGCGCGATATGCCTTATGAAATAGATATCAGGGCCTGTGGTACGGCAATGCGTTTTTTGACGGCTTATCTGTCGTCGACTCCTTGTGGTGAACATGTTATCACAGGTACTGAACGCATGAAACATCGCCCCATAGGTCTGCTCGTTGATGCTATGCGCAGCCTCGGAGCAGACATTACATATCTTGAGGAAGAAGGTTTCCCTCCATTAAAGATTAACGGACATCATCTTGATGGAGGACACATTTCTGTGCCTGGACATATTTCGTCGCAATTCATATCTGCTTTGCTGATGGTGGGACCTGTATTTACGAATGGTCTGACGATACATCTCACCAGCGAGATGATATCACGTCCATATATAGACCTGACTATCTGTACTATGCAAGAGTTTGGGGCGGAGATTGAGTGGCTTGATGCAGCTACGATTGTCATAAAGCCGAAACCTTACCAGGCTGTTCCTTTCGTTATTGAGAATGATTGGAGTGCTGCTTCTTATTGGTATGAGATTCTCGCTTTACAAGATAGGATGACTGATTCTGAATATGACGGAACGGGAAGGGTCGTGTTACCTGGTCTTTTGGATGGTTCGCGACAAGGCGACTCCTCAATACGATACATCTTCAGTATGCTTGGTGTCAAGACCCGTTTTGAAGGTGATGCTGCCATATTGACGCCTCATAAGAGGATGCTGCCACGTTTAGATATTGATTTTGTCAATCATCCCGATCTGGCTCAGACAGCTGTCGTAGCAACAGCGCTGATGAATATACCATTCCGCTTTACTGGGCTGAAGAGTCTTCGCATAAAAGAGACGGATCGTATTTCTGCCTTAAAGACAGAGATGGGAAAACTCGGATATGTGATTGATGACTCGCAAGAAGGTGTCCTTTCATGGGATGGAACCAAGTGTGAACCAATGGTTGAACCAGTCATAGACACCTATGAAGATCATCGTATGGCGATGGCGTTTGCTCCAGCATGTATAATGTTCCCAGGATTAAAGATTGATAATCCTGGTGTGGTCAGCAAGAGTTACCCAAATTTCTGGAATGATTTGAAACAAGTAGGATTTCTGATTGAAGAGATTAATTAAATATATTGCCATTATTTGTCTGGTACTATTGACAGTTGTCTCCTGTTCTACGAAAAAGAATACGGGCATAACTCGTCAGTGGCACGCTTTTACGGGCCGTTATAATACATATTATAATGGTACTGTGGCATATATTGATGCTTCCCTTGAGAAAGAAAAAGGAAATAAGGATAACTTTACTGAACGGATTCCGCTATATACAGTTGGCAATAAGGCCTCCCGAAGTCTTGGTAAGGCAAACTATGATGTTGCTATTACCAAGTCGCAGAAGACTATTCAGCTTCATAGTATAAAGGCAAAGCCTGAATGGAAGAAGAATCGTCGCAAGACTCAGAAAGACATAGAGTGGCTTTCGCGAAAAGAGTACAACCCATTTATATGGCGTGCCTGGATGTTGATGGGGCGCTCCCAGTTCTATCAGGGTGAATTTGAAGAGGCGGCTGCTACATTCTCATATATGTCGCGCCTTTATAAAGGTCAGCCCTCTATCTATGGTAAGGCTAGAGCGTGGTTGGCAAAATGTTATATAGAAAATAATTTCCTCTATGATGCAGAGGATGTGATTCGCAATATGCAACGCGACAGCATTGACTGGAGGGCGCAGAAAGAATGGGACTATACTTTGTGCGACTATTACCTGCATACAGAGGAACTTGATAAGGCTGCAGATTATCTTCGTAAAGTCATAAAACATGAGATGCGAAGCAAACAGCGAGCTCGTGAGTATTACCTGTTGGGACAGATAGAAGGAAGTATGGGGCATAAGCAAGAAGCCTATGCGGCTTTTAAGAAAGTGTTGCGCCAGAGTCCTCCTTATGAGCTAGCTTTCAATGCCCGCATCTCGATGACAGAGGTGATGGCTCAGGGGCAGGCGAAGAAGATGATATCTCGCCTAAAGCGAATGGCTCGCAACAGAAACAATAGCGAATATCTTGATCAGGTATATTATGCTATTGGAAATATCTACCTTGCAGAAAAAGATACGGCTAATGCCATATCTGCTTATGAGACAGGTAATGAGAAAGCTACTCGCTCTGGTATAGAAAAAGGTGTCTTGTTGCTTCACCTGGGTGACCTCTATTGGGCGAAGGAGAAGTATGGAGATGCTCGCAGGTGCTATGGTGAGGCTATTGGACTGCTGGATAAGGACAGACCAGATTATGAACAGTTGTCGAATCGCTCTAAGGTGCTCGATGAGTTGGTACCATATACTGATGCCATAGAGTTGCAGGACTCGCTGCTCGAGTTGTCTGTTATGGATGAAGATTCGCGTAATGCTGCTATTGACAGGGTGATAGCGGAACTTCGCAAGAAAGAGAAAGAACAGGAAGCTTTGGAAGCAGAAGAAAAGGTCTCACAATTGCAACAGAAATATTCCAACAACAGTCAGCTAAACAAGAATACCACTCCCACGATGCCTGTTATGAACATGAACAGAGGTGGTTCCACAACGTGGTATTTCTATAATCCTCAGACAGTATTGCAGGGAAAGCAAACCTTCCAACGTATGTGGGGTAAGCGCGATAATGTTGATGACTGGAGACGTTATAATAAGACTGTTGTAGAAAACGTCTTTGAGACAGATAGTCTCGAGATGATGACAGATGAGCAACGCGATTCTCTGATGGCTTTGGAAGAAGCCAAGCAGAAAGAAGAGGAGCGTATGGATTCTGCTGTTAATGATCCTCATAAGCGAGAGTATTATCTGGCACAGATACCTTTCTCCGAAGAGGCAAAGGCAGCAGCTCATGAGGTGATAAAGGATGGGTTGTATAATTCTGGCGTTATCTTCAAAGATAAACTCGATAACCTGCCTCTCAGCAAGAAGCAGTTTGACAGACTCATGGGAGACTATCCTGAATATTCTCCAAAGGATGAGCTGTACTATCATCTGTTCCTGCTCTATTCTCGTATGAATGATCCTGCGACTGCACAAAGTTATGTGGACAGTTTGAGCCAGTATTATCCTGAGTCAAAGTGGACCATTCTTCTGACAGACCCATATTTTGCAGACAATGCGCGATTTGGAAAGGAGTTGGAGGACTCTCTGTATGGTGCCACTTATGATGCCTTTAGGGGAGATCGCTTCAATGAGGTTTATGGAAATGCAGAAGTCTCAGAAAAACGCTTCCCATTAGGTGATAATCGTGACCGCTTTATATTTATAGAAGGTCTGACAAGACTTAATGACGGAAATCCTGACGCATGTCTGGAGGCTATGCAGCAGGTTGTGAAGGAATATCCTCAAAGCAAGGTCAGCGAGATGGCTGGTATGATAATTAATGGGGTTAAGGCTGGTCGCCAGTTGAGGAGTGCTGGTTTCGATCTTTCCAATATGTGGGACAGACGCAATATTACCCTCAATGAGGGTGACAGTATTGCTGAGGCAGGATTGTCGAAAGAGCGAGATATAAACTTTGCCTTCCTCTTTGCCTATGCTCCTGATTCTCTGGATGAAAATCGTCTGCTTTTCCAGATGGCGAGATATAACTTCACCAACTTCCTGGTGCGCAATTTCAATATCAGTATTGAGGACTCCTATGGTATGCACCATATGATAGTCGATGGATTCAGGAATTTTGATGAGGCTCGCCAGTATTCCCGTATGCTCTTGCAGCAGGAGAGTATTAAGCAGGCTTCGCAGAAGGCTCGTCCTATTGTCATCAGCCATCCGAATCTTATTCTCATCAATAGCAGGTACTCATATAATGACTATGATTCATTCTATGTTGCTAACTTCGCACCTCTGCCACCAGTTAATGCAGAAAAACTCTATGAGCCATTGCCTGTAGAGGTGAAGGAAGATAAATCAGAAAAAGCTCCAGCAGATGAACGTGAGGCAGAACGCAGAGCAATGAGAGAACAGGCAGATCCTGTGAAGCCTATACTCCCAACAGAGGATGTCGCTCCAGGTTTGGCTTTGCCTGTAGAACAAAAGAAGGAAGAGGAGACAGGGGATGATGGCAATACTATTATACCATCAGTTACAGAAATAACAGTTCCAGCAGAAACTGCTGCACCAGTTACTCCTACAACAGAGATAACTGTTCCGACAGAGACTGCCCCAGTAGCTCCTGCTAAAACAGAGGAGTTGGAGATAGCAGTTCCTGTGGAGACTGCTCCAATAGCTCCTGCTAAAACAGAGGAGTTGGAGATAGCAGTTCCTGTGGAGACTGCCCCAGTAGCTCCTGCTAAAACAGAAGAGTTGGAGATAGCAGCTCCTGTGGAGACTGCTCCAACAACTCCTGCTACTCAGGATGAGTTTATCATAGAGGATAGCAGAACAACAACGAAGTCTGCTGAAGATACTGAGACAATAGAAATAGATGATACTCCAACAGAAACCCCTGTTCAGGAGGTGGAAGAGTTTATCATAGAAGAAGATAATGATAAAAAGAAGAAATCTACTCGAGACCTTGAGGATGAATATTTCGAACTCGATGGTTTCTAAGTCATAATGAGATAATCAAATTATTAACTTTAAAACATTAAAATTATGGAAGTAAGAATCACAAACGAAAACTTCGAAGAACTGAAGAAAGGTCAGTTGCCTCTCGTGGTTGATTTTTGGGCAGAGTGGTGTGGCCCTTGTAAGATGATAGGCCCTGTTATCTCTCAGCTGGCTGAAGAGTATGATGGCAAAATGGTTGTTGGCAAGTGTAATGTAGAAGATTGCGAAGATATCGCTATGGAATTAGGAATTCGCAATATTCCTACACTCATCTTCTTCAAGAATGGTGAGATTGTTGACAAATTCGTAGGCGCTGGCAATAAAGCAACCCTACAGGCAAAATTTGATGCAAACCTGTAAGACTGTTCCTTAATCCTCTTTCTTTACCCAGATTTTGTGTGAATGGTCACCTCTGGTTGTGATTGGGGATTTTGGATTAGCGACAATCCTCTTAAGGTCATTTGAGGCGCTTGTGCGACTTTGTGAAGTGGCTATATTGTAGTCACTAAGCGTCATATAGCCCTTCTTCTCTATGATTTCCAAAGCCTTGGCGATTCTTTCTTCAAGGCTATACTTTTCTTTCCTTGGTGTTATAACCTCTGGTGTAGCACGTTCAAAGCTGTTTTCGCGATTCATGGCTTCTATCAGCTTGGCATCGGGCTTGAAGTTAATACCCTTGATTCTTACATGTCGATGACTGGTCTTTGGGTCATCGTCAGTTGCGCCTTTTTTCTTTTGCTTTGCTATCTCGTTTTCAGAAGGAGTGCTGGTATCAAATTCCAGAGAAAGAGAGAAAACACCCAAACCATCAATCTTCATAGTGTGTCCGAGAGGCAGACAAGTCTTCATCGCCTGTGTAAGAGCCTCCATAACGCTTCGTATGTTCCCTTTGCGTAGTGAGGAGTCTTGTTCAGTCATCTTCTCAATGACTTTGTCATTGTCGAACAATGTATAGTTATCCATTTTGGGGAATACGACCTTTTTACCGTTTGTCAATTCCTCTGGTAGCTCCTGTAAAATGTACTTTGCCATAGTTCTTGTTTTTTTTGTTGGTTATATATTATTTTCTTTCTCCTTATGGATTTTTATTCTCTTCCCTATATATTTTTTTCTTTCCTCTAGATAGATTTTCTATTCGCAGCCCTTGAACATATGTTCTCAGTCCTTAAACATATGTCCATCGCTCATGAACATATGTTCTCGGCCCATGAACATAAAATTTCTGCCTGCAAAAATAAAAATAAATCGTGATATAACAAAATGTTTGTAAGCTTTTTGTTAATTTTGTCCATATATCCTTGGATATATGAAAACTATTTTGTAAATTTGCGGCAAATATATATCGTATGAAGAGCAAAATAGCAGTATTGATTCCTTGCTATAATGAGAGTAAAACTATAGGTAAGGTTGTTAACGATTTTAAATCTGTGTTGCCTGAAGCAGATGTTTATGTTTATGACAACAACTCATCAGACCATACAGACGAAATAGCACGTGAAGCTGGTGCTATCGTGCGATATGAAAGAAGACAAGGCAAGGGTAATGTAATGCGCTCGATGTTTCGCGATATCGATGCGGATTGTTACTTGATGATTGACGGTGATGATCAAATGCCATCAGATATAGCACCTGAAATGTGCCGTATGGTTATTGAAGATGGAGTTGATATGGTAATCGGCAATAGGTTATCAACAAACTATAAGGAAGTAAATAGTAGAAGCTTTCATAACTTCGGAAATGTTTTGGTTTTGAAGCTCGTTAACAAAATATTTCGTGCAAAGATAGGCGATATCATGTCCGGATATAGGGCTATGTCGAGAAATTTTGTGAAGCATTTCCCTGTATTGAGTGGGGGCTTCGAGATTGAGACAGAAATGACGATACATGCCTTAGATAAGAATTTTTATATTCAAGAGGTTCCTTTCGTCTTCAGGAATCGTCCGGAAGGTTCAGAGTCTTCTATGAATACATATGTTGACGGAGCCAAAGTGCTACTGACAATAGCTCGTTTATTTAGAGATTATCGTCCATTTTTGTTCTTCTCGATTATAACGTTGTTTTTATTGTTAATTGCAGCAGTAGGCTTTATCCCTGTTATGGTTGACTATGTGGAAACTGGGCTTGTTCCTCGTTTCCCGACATTGATTGTATGTGGACTGTTGACATTGCTTGCATTTATGTTCTTCTTTTGTGGAATTACATTGGAAGTGTTAACCAAAAAACATCGACAGTTGTTTGAGATACTAATGAATAAGTAGACTGCTTGAACATTGAAATTGTCATGTGCCATAAAGGACTACAAAAAAATACAGGAATTCATTAAATTCTGTATAGTTGGAGTAGTATGCATAGCAATAGATTCTACAGTATTTTATATTCTTCACAATTGGACGGGTTATCGCATCGCGATAGTCAGCGGTTCAGCATGTGGTCTGGTGTTTAATTATTTTGCAAACGTATTGTGGTCATTTAAACAAGAGACATCTATAAAAAATGCGGTAGGAATAATTGTAGCATTCATAGTTAATATTTTTATTGTTCGTTTCTCCTTGATGTGGCTCTTTATAAATATTGCAGGGCTTAATGAGGGGGTGGCTTTCATACCAACATTGATAATATCTGTGATTACCAATTTCTTTTTTGTAAGATATATAGTCTATAAATACTGATTTCTATGGTAAAAGATGTGTTTTCCTTCTTTGGAAATAATGCAGGAAAAATATTATTAGTAATATTTGCAATTTTCGTATTGTTATGCTTTGGTGTAACTCTGAATGAGAGATCAAAGGAAACGACATCTGTATTACCTAACGAGATTCCATGTTATTTGGTTTCAGATTCTGTTGTGAAAGTCTCAATAGATAGTATTCCAGAATACCCAGTATACGCTATTTCTGTTCTCTTTGGAACATATGCGAGAAATAATGAGGGAATAATGACCGTTCGTCTATACGAAGATGATAAGATTTTGCAGGAATGGCGAATGAAGACAGAAAATTTTGGAGATAATGTTTGCCAAGATTTTCTGTTAAATGAGCCATATACACTTAAAACAAAATCAAAATATTATCTGTCAATTGTTGATACCTATAAGGGGGAGAATGCTTTGGCATTATGGCAGTCGAAAGATGGAAATGGGTGTTATATGGTTAAATACAAAAAGCCTTATCCTTTGGTGATGCTTGGTATTTTTTCAGTGTTTGTAATTATAATTGTTGGTATGCTTTTGTATGGCGTGAGAGAACTATACATCATGTATTTCATGTTGGCGATAGCAGCATTTATGTTTTGGTGTAATGTTCCATTAAATGGTGTGCCTGATGAACAAACTCATTTTTTGAGATCTTATGAAATAGCTAATTATAGTCTGATATCAGATCATGTTGGACCTGCTCGGTTGGGAGGTCATGAAATGCATGCGGGGCTGAAACAATATTCAGATGAATCAGTTAGGATTAATAAGGACTTGACAGAAGAATATATTTTCCCAAGTGCTGCACTTTATTCTCCAATCAGTTATCTGCCTCAGGCAATAGGAATAAAAGTGACAGGTTGGATGTCGGCAAGAGTATACAAATTATTTAATGGTGGTCGAGTTGCTAATGCACTTTTAAGTCTTGCATTGTGCATACTTGCTTTACAATTGATACCTTTTGGCAGGAAAATTTTATTTGTCATTATGCTTCTGCCGATAACAATGCAGGAAATGGTTTCTTTAGCACCAGACTCATTAGTAAATTCACTATCCATGCTGTGGATAGCTTACATACTGAATATAGCATATACCGATAGAAAGGTGACGAACAAGACTATGGCATTTTTGATGCTTATAGGATTTACGCTTGCTATGCTCAAAATAATTTATATTGTATTACTTTTGATGATATTTATTTTGCCTAAGGATAAATTCGTGAGAAAGAAAAATTTCTATATCTTTGGTGGAGTAGTTATTGTAACGTCTTTGCTTGCTAATGTGATATGGCTGATGATATCATCTCAGTATTTAGTTGAGTTTAATCCTGGTGTAGAGCCTTCTTCTCAGATTAAATCAATTATAGAGAATCCGATAAATTATATTGCTGTAATATTAAATACAAGTATGTCAAATGCTGAATTCTTTGTCAGGTCAGGTACAGGAACTTGCCTTGGATGGCTTGATATTCTTACAAGTCCATATATTTGGATAATGCTATTAATGACATTGACATACGAAACATTATGCTGTTATGATGAGATAGACAATGTGAAGAACAAATATATTCTTATCATGTTGTCTTGCTGCGTGATATGTATATTGTTGATTTATACTAGTTTGTATGTACAGTGGACCCCGTTTGGGAATAGTATTGTGAAAGGAGTTCAAGGAAGATATTTTATACCGCTGTTAGCTTATTTCGCTATTTCCTGTGTAATGATTCATAGAAAAAGATATAATATTCATGCAATATCTCCCAAAACACGAAGTTCTGCTTCTTATCTCTATCTGATAATAGGATTGGCTTTAGCAGATGCATTAACACAAATAGTGGAATAGTCTCCAAGAAGTTGGTTGCCTTGATGGAGAAGAAATGAATATACTCATAAACGGTATAAGCACAGAAAGATATGAAAATAAGTATTGTAACAATCAATTATAACAATCTGGCGGGGTTGAAGAAAACTCGTGGGAGTATCATTTCGCAAACCTATAAAGACTATGAATGGATTGTCATTGATGGTGGCAGTACTGATGGGGCGAAAGAGTTTTTGCAGGAGCACTCAAAGGAAATGGCTTATTGGTGCTCAGAAAAAGATAAGGGTATTTACAATGCTTTGAATAAAGGAACACGACATGTTACGGGCGATTATGTAATATGCATGAATTCTGGTGATTTTTTTTATGATGAGTATGTGTTGGAGCATGTGTGTGGCGATAATCCGACAGCAGATATCGTTTATGGTGATTGGGTACAACTATATGAAGATGGACACACAGTCAATCTGTATGCTCCTAAGAAATTCTCTCTGCATTTCATTTGTAATGGGAATATATCTCACCAGGCTATTTTTGCTCGTGCGGATATTATGCGTAATTCGCCTTATGATGAGCGATATGGAGTCTTCGCAGATTGGGCAAAATGGATAGAGTTGACACTAAAGAAGTGTACATTCAAATATGTTCCTTATAACATATGCTATTTTATGATGGGAGGGCTTTGTTGCACATCAAATAGGTTAGATGATGAAAAAAAGATGCTCAGAGAAAACGAAATGTCACCTGCTATCTTGGAAACGATGCGTTATATCGATGATTTGAATAGAACTAATGAAGAAATAATTGTTCAGCGTAATGACTTTGAGAAACAACTATCCCAGCTAGATGAAAAGCTGAATAATCAAAATGTTGAACTGTACAATCTGAATAATGTATTAAATAGTCTGCGTCAGGAAAATGTCAGTAAAACTCACGATATAAATAATTATAGGAGTAGAGAGAATGTCTATATGTCATATGGTCTGTTTAAGATTGTGTATAAAATCATTCGAGCATATAGAAAACATATAAAAAACCTGTTGGATGAATTAAAATAATGCATACTTAACTTGCCCGATGGGCTTATGAT
>ERZ842401.1872-NODE-1872-length-28961-cov-6.020688_pt1 | contig 28961 bp, 41 predicted proteins | sample MGYA00521270_ERZ842401 | MGnify/ENA primary metagenome ERZ842401 (study PRJEB31892, sample SAMEA3878208) | bioreactor metagenome | biome: Moose rumen | place: Sweden | collected 2011-10 | study: EMG produced TPA metagenomics assembly of the PRJEB12797 data set... | reverse complement strand
GAACGTGAAATACTTTATAAACCGGCTGAACCTACATAACAGTAAAGGGGTGGCGTAGGTTTGGCAAGTGGGAAGTTTTAGTAAGTTACCTTAAAGAATTCGGCTTTATATATGGCTTTATGACTTTGGCATAGCTCATAGGCCCATCTTCCGGAGTCTCATATTCCCTGCCGTTCAAGATCGCACTACAAAAATCAACAAGTCTGCGTGCGGCTATATCACTATTCCATGTGTTAGTTATCGACTCATATGCATTATTACCAAATTTCTGTTGCTTAGATAGGTGGCTTACAAGGTCCTCAGCTTTTGCAATAAAACTTTGCTTATCTTCCCCATCATATATGTAGCCATTAACGCCGTCTTCAATCAGATAAGGAACAGCACCCGGCATAGAGCTTGCCACAATAGCGCAACCGGAATTCATCGCTTCATTAACAACAGCGCCCCAGCCTTCAAGATAATTACTTGTAAACAGATATATATGAGCTTCTTCCATCATCTGCCTGACTCTCTCCGGCGAAAGGAAACCATGAAAAGTCACCACATCAACCAGACGATTTTCATCTACATAATATCTAAGATCATCATTCATTTCACCATCCCCGACAATATCTATATGAAACGAATAATTTTTTTCCTTTAGATAAGCAGCCAGTTCAAGAGCATATTCAGGGTGCTTAACATTTTCCATGAATCTTCCGGCCCAAAGAATTCGTACGGTCTTATTATCATCCATTCTTTTCATACTTTTCATCTGCTCTTTGGTATATTCTCTAAGTGCCGGAAAATATCCCCACTTAAACATCTTATGCGGATATGCTCCTATGAGTGCAAAGTCAGAAGCAACATATGCTCCATTGCACAGCATATAAACTTTTTTATTTCTGAATCTAATATGCTCTTTGTATTTGGATATAAGTCCCTTTGGCGATATTGCTTTCCACTGCCCCTCTCGGTATATCCTTTCGCTCATCCTAATAAGAGGTTTTCCATCTATAGCTCTTTTTAGACACGCATCTCTTACCTCATCATTCTGCGTCCATCCAAGAAGAACTATATCAAAATCATTAATTGCATTTAAAGTAAATACCTTATCGCTGTCATATATTTTTACAAAAGAAAGCCTTGGCAGATCAACTCCCCATCCCATACGAACTCTTTCTTCTTCCATAGGCTGAGTCTGAACAAAAGCAAAATTATCTTCGCCAATTATATTTATAATTGCCTCGCACAACGGAATCTGATGATGATTTATATAATTAGATATAAAAAGAAATTTCATAAGAATTATCTCCTGTATTGTAAATTGCTATGTAGACATTTTTATGCCGTGATATCAGAAGAAAAGAAATAAACAAAGTTGCAAGTAGTGCGAATTTGTGAATGTTTGAGTAATTGTGAGAGTTTCCGATGAAATAGAGCAATTCTCTCATCATATTGTGTCAAAGGAAACTTTCAACACCTACATCATTATATCAGTTCATCAAAATCCGCCGTTGGAAAATAGTCATTTATTTTTTCCTTATTTAAATTTTCGCCGATCACAATGATTACTTCCTGAGCGTTTTTGACATAAGCATGAGTAATCTTTTCTCTGGTAGCATTTATTTCTATATACTCTTCTTTTTCTTTGGCAAAGCCTTTGATACGGATTATATAGCCGCACTCAGGATCTTTGATAGCCATATTTATATTTTCAATAAGCTTATCCTTCGAAAGAGTAACCCCAAACAGGTATAAAGATGTATAGGCATCATCTAAAGAGGAAGACCTTTTTTCATAATCACCATGTACATAACCTGAAGATGCTATCTTTTTAAAATCGTCATCATCGAATTCCTCATATGTCTTATTAATAAAAAAATTGTCGAAAGCTTCTTTAGAACTAAAAATATCTTTTCTCTTGGTAGAAATACCAAGAAGAGCTGTTCTGATATGTTCCTTGACTTTAGAGATTTGTGCCCTAGATGCTGTCTCTGTTTTCGATAGTACAACAACACCTGCATCAGCTATTTCGGAAGCAAGGACATAATCTGAATCCACAGAAAGATTATCCTCAAGATCAGCTGGTGCTATCGCAATAACGCTGCCTATTTCATACCAGTTATCAAGTGGAGATTCGTAAAGTGTATCAAAGAATTCATCCATATCAAAAATACCGGACGGTTCGATTATAACCCTTTGAAAACCGGATATTGCAAGCGTTATAAGTTTAGTCTTAAGCCTCCTTTTATGAGCATCACTTCCATCGCCTCCAACTATCATCTCAACTTGGCACATATCACTTCTGATATCTTCAAGTAGCGCCACATCCACATTAACAGCGCCATAATCATTTTCAATAATGCAGATTTTAAGCCCCTGATCATTTAAAAATTTAGCATATCTTTTTATAAATGTCGTTTTGCCCGACCCAAGAAAACCTGTTATAAGATCAACTTTTATCATATTATTCACCATTAATTTGTTCGCAGTTATAGATATATTATACATTATATCTATCAAAAATCAGCTTACCTGTCGCTAATATGCTCAAACTATGGTAATATACTTTTTAGTTTAATTAGAAGAGAGGGTGTCATGGAAAAGGATTTAGAAAAAAGAAAAGAAAACAAAATGGGAACCATGCCTGTTAAACAGCTGATAGTTTCAATGTCACTGCCTATGATGGTATCGATGCTTGTACAGGCGCTTTATAATGTTGTAGATAGTATTTTCGTTGCCAAAATAAGCGAGGATGCGCTTACCGCCGTCACGCTTGCTTTTCCAATGCAAAATCTGATGATAGCATTGGCGGCAGGTACAGGTGTAGGTGTTAATTCTCTCCTATCAAGATCTCTTGGCGAAAAAAGATTCGACAAATCTGATGCAGCGGCCAATACAGCAATTCTTCTTACTATTTTTAACTTTGTAATATTCTTTATTGCAGGAACCTTCGGAGCGAAGGCTTTTATATCCACACAGACAAAAGATGCTGCAATAATTTCAGATGGTGCTACTTATCTTGGCATAGTATGTACGCTTTCACTTGGTCTCTTCTTCCAGGTTACATTCGAGAGACTTTTGCAATCCACCGGCAGAACCATATACAGCATGGTTTCGCAGCTTGTCGGGGCAGTTATAAATATTATCTTTGATCCGATTATGATTTTCGGACTTTTAGGATGTCCTAAACTTGGCGTAGCCGGTGCGGCATACGCAACAGTTCTGGGTCAGAGCATAGCAGCCGTTGTTGGTTTTGTTCTCAATATCAAATTCAACCACGACATAAGATTGCATATCAAAGAAGTTATAAAAATTAAACCAGGCATTATAGGCGAAGTATACTGGGTAGGAGTTCCATCTATTCTTATGATGTCTATCGGTTCAGTTATGACATATGCCATGAACCAGATACTTATTCGTTTCTCAACAACAGCAACAGCCGTTTTCGGTGTATATTTCAAGCTCCAAAGCTTTTTCTTCATGCCAATATTCGGTATGAACAATGGTGTTATACCGGTACTTGCATACAATTATGGAGCCAAGAGCAAGGCAAGAATTAATGAAGCTTTAAAGTTTGCTTTGGTGCTTGCTGTAAGCATCATGTCATTCGGAACAGTTGTTTTTGAGCTGATTCCAAATCTTTTGCTAAGACTTTTTAATGCATCCGACGAAATGCTATCTATTGGAATTGTTGCTCTCAGAATCATTGCGATTCATTTCCCGATTGCAGCAATATCCATTGTTATGGGTACAATTTTTCAGGCTTTCGCCAAAAGTATATACTCGCTCATCATATCAGTCGGTCGTCAGCTTGTGGTACTAATACCGGTTGCATTCCTTCTATCGCTATCAGGTAACCTTAATGCCGTATGGTTTGCCTTTCCAATTGCTGAAAGCGTTTCCCTTGTACTGTCACTGACATTCTTCAAAAAGGTTTACAAAGAAACTGTTGCGCAGCTATAACAGCACGTTATGATGAAGCCAAGTTTTTATATTCACTTGGAGTGATCCCTTCATAGCGCTTAAATGCTCTGATCATCGTAAGACTATTAGTATATCCCGTTTCTTCCGAAATTGCTTTGATTGTCTTGTCGGTAGTTTCAAGCAGCACTTTAGCACGTTGTATCCTCAATGAATGTATATAGTCAAGGAGACCAACTCCCGCGATTTTCTTAAAAGTCTTTGAGAGGTACGAAGTACTCATCTCAAACATCAAAGCAAGCTGCATTATGTTTATGTTGGGGTCGTTAAAATGAGTGTTTACATAATTTAAGATTTCTGCATCCTTTTCTCTCATCTTACCGGCCTCAAAAAACCGCTTTTTGAAACAAGCTCATCAAATATGATATTAACGTTTGCAGATAAAGCATCTTGTCTGTCGCATCGTAAATGCTTTTGTCAACTTTAAGTCTCTGCCATTCCTTTTCCGGCAAAAGAGCTCGAATCTCATAAAGCACTTCCAAAAGCATATCACGTACCAGCTCAAGCCTTAATTTGGCGAATATGTCCATCCAAGGCTTGAGCTTTTTAATGATATTCATCATCTGGAGATGAAGGATAGAGGACTTGTTATTCAGCAAAATCCTTAACATATAGATATAGACATAACTCAAGCTTCCCACTTGCCAAGCCGGTGACACTTCTTCGTTGTTATGCAGATGCGAACAGTTTATAAAGTATTTCGCGTTCTTTTGAAGGTGTTATTAAATTCAGGAGCCAATTTCTGAGTACATTGATGAACCGAGTGTTGATCCGACAAGAATTTATTACAAATTGTAAAATATACTTGACATTATGCTACCGGCGATGTATTATCATATTATCAGCTGAGAAAAGAAAGACGTATATTAAAAGTATCGTTATTTGTATGGAGGTTTGATATGGATAGTTATTCTTTAGGAGTTATTGTAGGATTTGCTTTTATAGTTGCAATGTTTGTTTTATCGCTTGTTCTTAAAAAGAAGTATCATAAAGGTGATGAGTACTACGATGAGAGGCAGATACTGGTTAGAGGGAAAGGTTATAAGATAAGCTTCATGACAGTTGTTGTAATCAACGTACTTTATTCTTTATTCCTGTATGGAATAACAAAGGAATTTGTATCTTCTCAGTTTGTAATACTCGCCTCTGCATATATTGGCATTGTTGTTTACACATTATATTGCATATTCAATGACGCATATCTTCAGGTTGGGCAGAAGTACAAAAGCTGGGTAATTATTCTACTTGTTGTTACAATTGGTAATGCTTACTGTGTAATTACAAATCCGGATAGGGTTTTTAACGAAGACGGCTTTGCTACAAGCTTTTCCTATAACCTTTTGTTTGCAGTTTCTTTTGCGATTATTCTTATTGGAGTCGCTATTAAGAGCTATTTCGATAGGAAAGGAGTTTTAGGTGAAGAATCTTAAGATGAAATCAGCTCGTGCTGCCAAGGATCTGTCCCAACAGCAACTTGCCGATTTGTGCGGTGTATCGAGACAGACAATTAATGCTATAGAAAAAGGGGATTACAATCCCACTATCAGTCTTTGTATTGCAATATGTAAAACATTGGACAGAACTTTAGATGAATTGTTCTGGGAATAATTTTATAAAACGCTTCACAAATAGCGGATAATGAGTCAATGACAACATAACTTGAGATTTCAGCGCTTTTTCCCATTAAAGTAAGGGTGACGATAGTTTCGTCACCGGCAACCATGCGCATATGCAAAGGAATTTACAAGAAAAGTACAAGGATAAATGCGAATCTATCGGTCCGGAGACAGGAAAGAATAAACTTTTCTGGATGGTTGGAGAGATTGGAGAAGTCATTGACATCATAAAGAAAAATGGCGGAACAAAAGCATGCTCTGATGCCAAACTCAGAAATGACTTAGTTGAAGAAATGGCAGATGTTCTTATGTACTATAGCGATGTTATGCTTTACTATGGGATTACTGCTGAGGAATTAAAACAATCATATTCCGAATAACTATTTCTGATATAGATATGGCCCTCAACACTTGTAATTTATAATGATTACAATAGTTTTAAAACGCTCGGTGAAATACAAAAGTCCGTATTTTGATATAAATACAGTTTTTTATACAGTTCTATTCAATTATGTAATATCACTTCTACTGTAATGCAATTGAAATAAGTTGGTTGCAGATGCATTACGTATCTGTTATAATACAAACAAGGAGGTACATACTATGGCACAGGCAATGGTAAATTTCCGAATGGATGAACGTTTAAAAGAGCAGATGGAAAAGACCTGCAAAGAAATGGGGCTTACTGTAACAGCAGCATATACTATGTTTGCAACAAAAGTCACTCGTGAACAGCGTATTCCATTTGAAATAACTGCAGATCCTTTTTATAGTGAAATTAACATGGAACGGTTACGCAGAAATGTTGCAGAAATGGATAGAACCGGTGGAACAATTCATGAGGTAAGCCTAGATGATTAAATCATGGACAGATGATGCCTGGGCTGACTTCGAGTATTGGACTGAACAGGACAGAAAAACCCTGCGTCAGATAAAAAGGCTCCTGAAGGACATTGACAGAAACGGATATAAAGGCATAGGACACCCAGAACCACTTACAGGAGATCTAGCAGGATATTGGAGTCGCCACATTGACGAGAAAAACCGCATTGTATATAAAATCGAAGATGATACTGCAAAAATCATACAGTGTGGATCCCATTACAGAGACAAATGATAATATTACTCCGCAGCCAAAACTGCGGAGTATTTCATATTAATTTCTCATATTAAAATCTATGCATACAGATATATTCATAACCAATATCGTAGATTAAGCCACTAACCCGGGAGGGGGTCTGGGGGAGTGGGAGAGGGCGGGCCCCAGAGCTGAAGGCAGCCAACGACCAAAAGAGTTCTGTGATAATTTCCTGTCTGTGGCTGAACCCAGCTTTTATATTCAGTTGTTATCTGCGGTAGGTTCTACCTGGGATGCTTTGAAGAAAAAAGCAACTTTCATAAATATATATATACGTCAATTTTTTCATATTCAAATTCAGGAGCATCGCCATTGTCATCAATTAACTCGATTCCATTAAAATCCGAATTCACTTCATATATACTTGTGGATGTATAAATACCGGTTCCCTGACATTCAGATGCAGTGATTTCCAGCCTACCATTATGATCATAATCTGTAATATAGTAGTAAGAAAAAGGCGATGTCACTGGACCATCTACATATGTAATTTTCCAGACGTCTCTGTTTTGTACTATTACCTGAATCTGTGATTCAATGGAACTATCATTATGAGTTGTTTCAGCTGCGCTTTCATCATTACTTTCTTCACTAACGCTTACAGAAGAAACTTCGTTGTCTAAAACAACTTCAGTATCATATTCATTTGCATCTGAAGAAGAACATGCAGATAAAACAAGCATGCCAATAAGAATTACCCAACTACTTTATTCCTCATCTTTTTTTCACTTCCTTATCCAAATTATCCGCTCCACTACCTTAGTAATTGGAGCGTTATCCTGGAATAGAACTAAGTCGCTGCGCGACGGCCTGCCAAGGCTATGCTCTACATTTTAATTCTTTTCAAAGATGTATATCTATTGTATCCTATATTCGAGGTGAGTTGAAAAAATGCTCACTAAGGGATAGCGATTAACAGGTGTCTATCTAGCCATACTACCATTGACGAAAAGTATGAATTGAAAATTCAGTATATGGTTATCTAATTTTTGCTTTCATATTATTTCTTTTTCCTATATCTTCTGTTGCTAGTTGATCCTATTGTTTCTACTTCATCAACCATCGCTGATAAAATAGCTCTGGTCCTTGATTGGCTAAGTCCAATAACTTCAGCAATTTCAGCTGATGATGCATCATTTACTGTCTCCAAGTATTCCTTTATCTTATCTTGGTTTTCATTTGTTTGATTGCGAATCTGCTTGTTCGCTTGATTATCTGCTTGTTCGCTTGTTCGCTTGTTCGCTTGTTCGCTTGTTCGACTGTTCGCTTGCAATCTATAAACGGTAGTCTTAATTCCATCCCCGAATTCTTCAAAAACAGGCTCTTGCAGGCCATATTGCTTGCACGATGTGATAACTCTTGGAATACCAGTTCCCCATGCTTCAACTATATGCATGTATTGGAAAATATCGGCGATTGCTTGATTTCTGCATTTGGATCTTCCGGTTTTCATGGTAGCAATATCCATTCCGCCATAAAGCATTCCAGGTGAAACAACCTCAATTCTATTATCAAAAATAGAAATCTGTATCTTGGATTCTGCTAAATAACTTCGATGAATAACAGCATTAGCTACCAATTCTCTTATTGACTTTATTGGAAGCTCATATACGTCTTTACTATAGAGGCCATTAACTTCAGCACCGATGTTAATATGCTTCAGGATAAACTGAAATGCGTCAGATAACTGCTCGTAAATAGGACCTTCAAACTCTTTTTTATCTATAAAAATATCTCTATCATTGCCTTTAAACAGGGCGCACTGTATCTTAGCAAATCGCGAGTGATTAATAAATGGAAAAGGCAGAAAAAAGGTAGAACTAAGACGAAAAAAGCGGGAGTGAGAAAATTTCAAACCCGCTTAAATACTGAGTCGAGGCGACAAGATTCGAACTTGCGACCTCTGCGTCCCGAATATGGATTTGCATTTACCGTTTTGTACCTAGACGTTCCGAACCCTGTTATTTCAAGCATTTTTGCAAGTCATCATAGCTATTACAATACAAGGTAACACAGAATAAGAAATAAATTAAAGCGTATTTGGTAGAACAAATGGTAGAATTTTCCGCTCTCTATAAACTTTCAGACAAGGTTTATTGAGAGCTTTTTTTGAGCTCTTTTTTAATGCAAGTAAAGGAGCAGTTGTCAACATGTCTAATGCTGATGCTGTTAAAAAAGCTCAGGCAGCCCAGGCGGCTGCCGAGCTTAAAGCCAAGAAGGACATTGCAGATTACAGGGATGCTGCTGATTCCAAAGTAGCTGAGGCAGTCAATGAAAAAAGTGCTGCAATTCGAACTGCTGATATCAGAGTTAAGATGGCAAAAAAGAAAGAAAAGATAGCCTGGGGATCACTCGCTTCTACTCTCTTCTGCTGTCTTATCGCCAATCCTGCATTTCTAAATGACGTGCTGGATGCACTAACGTTGCCCTTCGTATGGGCTTGGAATGGAATAAATGACTATGCTTACTGGTTGGAAATTCCATACTATTCCAGGTATATTGAGGGAATCGAACATCGATATGCCTATTCCACCGGAATGGCATGGCTACTCAGAATTACAAGCGTTTTCTTCTACACCGCTTTAGCTGTTGGCATCTGTTACGGCATTTGGAGAATTGTCCAGTACTACAGAGAACGATGATGAAGCCTGTCTCTTAAGGTGCTGTTGGTATCCATAGGTGCTGTCATAGTTTTCGGAGAAGGCATACACAGTATCATGAGGGTCAATCTTGTGGCACTGTTAATCATCATACAGGCAATATATCTTGGTGTTCTAATATACCTTGATGGATATTTTGAAACCCAAAACAGGGAGCGCTATTGGGAAAAGTTGCAGAAACGATGAACCAAGGGATAAGTGACCTAAACATCCGCAAAACGTGTTGGTTTGCGGATGTTTGGATAAACAATAGATACGGTTCATAATATTAGTCTTTAAGACATGCTAATGGGATAATTTTGACTCCATCATCTCTTGTATAAGCCATGTTTCCGCCAGTAATTACAATAAGTAAATCGGGTTCTCTGAGCGGTACCTGGTTTTCAGTTTTGTTATATTCACGAACTAGTTCCTGTATTTTTAATAGATGGCAGGCACCTTCCTCGATTTCCTTGCTCCCAAGCTTGAATTCAATAAGGGCATATCGGCCATCTTCAATATGTAGGACAGCATCTGCTTCAAGACCATATCTGTCATGGTAATAGGATACTTTTCCGCCTATTGCCTGAGAGTATACCTTTAAATCTCTAATGCTCATGCATTCAAATATAAATCCAAATGTTTTCAGATCCATCTCCAGATAATCAGGAGTAAGTCCTAAAGATGCTACAGCAATAGAAGGGTCTATAAACTCCCGCTTATATCCGGAGCGTATAGCAGAGGCAGATCTGATCGACGGACACCATGCTTCAACGTCCTCAATAACAAAAAGTCTTTCTAAAGCAGTCAAATATGAGTCAAGAGTACCTTGAGATAAGGTCTCTGTCTTTGCATTAATATCTTTGAAAATGTTACTCTTTTTGGCCAATGTAGAAAGATTTCTTGAATATGATTTCAGAATTGCTTCAGTTAGGGTTGGATTTCTACTTGTTCCATCTACTGTCGAAATGTCTGATTCACAAACATTTCTAAAATAATCTTTTGCAACGAATAATTTAGCTGCATCTGACTTTTTTCGCAGTGTTGATGGCCATCCGCCCCTGCATGCTGCGAAAATAAGATCTTCCACTTTCATATCGGATGTGATCCCATCTATATCAATGTCTGGATTATCAAAAAGATCTTTTAGCGATATCTTTCCGTTAGATTCCATAGATTCAAACAAACTCATTGGATACATCTTAAGCCGTGATATTCTTCCTGTCCCGGTATGATGTATCTTCTTTTCATCTACTGATGTAGAACCTGTCAGAATGAAGAGTCCATCTTCCCCACGGCTATCAACAGCAGTTCTTACTGCATCCCATAACACAGGTGCTTCCTGCCACTCATCTATGAGGCGAGGGTTATCTCCTTTTAGCAAAAGTGAAGGCTTAGTGCTTGCTGTTGCCAGGTAGGACTCTCTCATATCTGGATCTTGCATTTTCAATACACTTTTTGCCTGCTGTTCAGCGGTAGTTGTTTTCCCGCACCATTTGGGTCCTATTATCAGTGTCGCTCCAGATGCCTCTAAACGTAGTTCTAATTCTGAATCGATTATTCTATGTAAATACTCACTCATATCAACACCTCTCTAAATAAAAGAATATAGTAAAAATCAGGAATGGTCAATAATTACTGTGTGTTTTTGTGGCGTTTTATTATGTGTTTTTGTGGCATTTTATTGTGGATTTTTGTGGTAATTAGGCTATAATTTGGCGAAAATGTAAAGTGTGCTTGACATAATCAAAAACAGAAGTATAATGAAAATGTAAAGCAAACTTTACACAAGAGGAACGAAAGTCATGGTTAACCGTATTTCAGAATTAAGAAAAACAAACGGGCTGACGCAACAGGATCTGGCAGATAAGTTGGAAGTGTCAAGACAAACGATAATTTCACTGGAAAAAGGAAAATATGATCCTTCAATCGGGTTGGCACATAAGATTGCAAAGTTGTTTAAGCTCAGCATAGAAGAAGTGTTCATTTTTGAGGAGGATTAGTTGTATGAGTAACCAGAAGAGAAATATCATGTATATCGCGTTGTTAATTGTGGGTGTGGTTTTGTATGCTGCAGGAAGTCTGGGGGATATTGACAGCTTTTGGAGTGGAATGGGAGGTGCAATTATCGGAGTTTCTGCAGTACGGCTGGTGCTTTCAGTGAAATACAAAAATGATCCGAAGTATGCAAAATATGTAGATATTTCGAATGAGGATGAAAGAACACAATTCATTGCCGATAAAGCTCGGTCGTGGGCTCTTCGCTTTTCGATTTTCCTCTTTTGTGGTTTAGGTATAATACTTAGACCAATGTGGCATGTGGCAGAGTCGCAGATGTGTTTCTATGCAGTTTGCGGGATGGAGGTAATCTATCTTAGTTGTCGCGCTGTCGTAAATAGAAAGTATTAAGACGTCCATCCGGATACCTATGAGCAGCCTTCAGAATGAAATTTTCTGGAGGCTTTTGTATTTTTAAGAAGGTTTCTATTCATGCGACCTTACATCAGCGCGGTACAAGTATATCGTGGAGAGCGATAAAAAGCCGACTATAAATATTAAAGACACAAGTATAAATAACATGATATTTGCGTTTCCAAGCTGTCTTTGATTCATGGCAAGGTCAAAAAGGGAGTAGGGACTAAAATAGGGGATTCCTTTAGCAACAAACCCTACTCCGGACAGTCCGCCTATGAATCAAATTATTACCGGTACAACAAAGTTTCTGATGATCAGTGATATAAAAATCTGGAAGGCACATATAGAATAGATGCCGATAGTTCCCAAAAGAATCCAGCCTGGAAGTTCAGGGGGAAGGCTACCATCAACGTGAGCTATAAGGCCAGAAATTACATAAAGAGCCATTATCCAGATTAGGGAAAGCGTTGTGATAAAGCATGTAACAACATATTTGCTTAATACAATTCTAAAAGGACTCTGGTGCGTCATAAGAAGATTCATGTTAGTGCCGGTGTGTTCGACTCTCCAGATACATCCTACAAAAATCCCGATGATAACTGACATAAAGAAATAGCAAATAAACAGAGTGTGCTGAGACCATAAAGAATACCAGCCTTCTGTCAGGATATCAATGTTTCCGAGATGGATACCCTGTGACCTGATGGAAGCTATGGACTTGAAAATTCTCTTGTTGTTCATGTCAGAAGGCTCAGGGAAAAGATAGAGGAAACTCCCTCAGATCCGAAGCATTTGCAGACTGTCAGGGGGCTTGGTTACAGATTGAGCGTCGGAGGAAAATCCTAATGAAGAAAATAGTGAGTTATTTCTTTTCGATGCTACTTGTTTTTATTGCGCTTTTATTTGTAGACACCGCAGTACTTGCAATTATTAATGGAAAGGAAGGTACGGATGGGATTCAGAGATTGTCTGTGGAAAGCATGTCTGATCAGATAGTTTATGAGTATGGTGCCTATAATGTAAGTCCGTCAGTACAAGAATTTATGGAGAGCAACAGCTCTTTTGCCATGATCATAAATGATTATGGAGATGTAGTCTGGCAGTGCAATAAACCTGTAGATGTTCCTGACCATTACGGGATAAAAGAGGTTGCAGCTTTCAGCCACTGGTATTTAAACGATTATCCTGTCTATACATGGATAAGAGATGATGGGATACTTGTAGTTGGATCGCCAAAGAACAGCATCTGGAAATATTCAATAAATATAAGAACGAAGATCCTTAATGGGTATTTTAGCGTTTTGCCATATATGATAAGTTCAAATCTTCTTGTACTTATCATCTTGCCAATGATCATTACTAGAAAATGGATACGGGGACGTGAAAAATCACGGACTGAATGGATTGCCGGAGTCTCTCATGATATAAGGACTCCGCTTAGTGTTGTTATGGGTTCTGTTGAAAAGGGGAGTGTTATTGAGGAGCAATGCTTCAGGATTAGGGATCTTATTGGCAATCTAAATACAGAGAACAAGCTAGATTCCGGGACAGGTAAGTGGAATGAGGAGAATTTCAAGCTAGTTTCGCTTCTTAGAGAGATAGTTTGTGATTATATCAATTCCTATGAAGAGAATTATACCTTTGAGCTTGATACTAATGAAAAACAAGAGGAATACACTATAAATGCAGACAATACCCTTATAAAGAGAATGATAGAGAATCTGATAACGGACTCCATTACGCATAATGAGAATGGATGTAATGTAAAGATTTCACTAAGGGAAGATACTAAAGGAAAAGTCATGCTGACGATTGAAGACGATGGCCTGGAATGTGACGCTGAGAAACTAAAGGTGCTCAATGCGAAGCTAAAGCCAGAGTATCTTCCGGAGCACGGTCTTGGAATCCGCGTGGTTAAGCAGGTAGCAAAAAAATATAGTTATAGGATAAGGTTTCATTCGGAGTTTGGTCAGTACTTTAGATGTGAAATAATAATATAAGGGGAGTATGAAGACCCTAGGAATCTATGTGATTAAAAGAATGAACAATGATTCTGCTATAGTTCAGGATCTTCAGTATTTGTAAGGATCATGATTGATTCATGCGGCATGCGCTAAAGGCACTGGGTGTTTCCAGTGCCTTTATATTAGCTTAAAAATGCTTGTTGCTCATCAATTCTATAATACTTATAGCCTTCCTCTCGTCAGAGTCATCTACTAAAATATCGACGCCATACGCTCCAAATCCGGGAGTCCCATGAGCAATAATTCCGTTGGGTGAATCCTGGCAATAGGCTGAAATCCCATGAGTTTTTAGCAAGGCGATTACATTGTTTGCCTGTATAATATCTGATGCGTTGTAAATGGTTTTCATTTTTACACCGCCTCACTCTTTCTTTTACTCCAAACAGAAAGAATGCGAAGTACAACAAAACATAGTATTGCTATTCCGACAAAGAAACCTCCTGAAAACAGTGTGACCGTAGGGCTATTACCACCGATTCTGATTATTGTTACAGAAAAGATAATCGTAAAAATCACTGACATAATGATGCTTAATACCAGATCGCTAAGGGCGGTTCTCTTCTTTCCGCATGCTGCATCCCATAATCCGCCCCGAGCCATAAGCACCAAATAAGAAGCTCCACCAACTATAAGGGCAATTGTCTCACCTGCTACCATTTTCCGGCTGACAGGTGCTATAAGTATCTGAGCAACAATTGTGATTGCACAAACAATAAACATAATTCCAAACGTCTTATTTCCGATACTGGCAACTTTCTTCTTTTCCATTTCGCTGTAATCAGCAACTTTCTCCAGTGTCTCTTTTAATTCTTTATCCATCGTGTCATTTCTCCTTTCTCCGTCAAGAATCTCTTTGATATCAACGTCATAGTACTCTGCTAATTGAATAAGAATACTCAGATCAGGCATAGTGGATGCAGTTTCCCATCTTGAGACTGTTCTTCCGGCTACGCCAAGAATCTCTGCAAGCTGTTCCTGTGTAAGACCTTTTTCTTTTCGTAACTCCTTAAGGAAGTTCCCAATTTTCTGCATATCCATTTTTGCCGCCTCCTTTCAATTGCAGAGTACCAATTTCCGAGAAATAATAACACGACACAATGTGAGAATTGCTGGTTTTATGCTGATTAGACAGGTATGTCTACTATGGATTAATAAGATTTATTCTTTAAGTCAATTATTAAACACATCCTCAATGCATATACATTCTGCAAATCGCTGTGGCCACATCATTTCGTTATAATATTTGTATGTGGTTTCAGCATCCATATAGTCATTGTTACTGGTCGAATTACATCCCTTTGGAATTATGACTTTATATCCCCTGTCAAATGCAGATTTTACTGTTGCATCAGTGCAGAAATTGGTCATAAGGCCTGAAACAATCACGGTATCTTCTTTTTTATCTTCAAGATATCTGCACAGGTCTTTATTCCCAAAGCTGCTGTTAACTGTTTTGTAGTAAATCTTTTCATCAGGAAGCGGAGCAATTTCATCATATATTTCAAAGTCTCTGTCGCCTAAACTGAAACCTGTTCCCGGTCCGTCATCATGCTGAATATAGATAACCTCTACTCCATGCTTTCTCGCCTGAGCTATCAATTCTTTAAGATTACTGATAAAGCCTTTAAAATCATACAACCTATCATCAGTAATGCCTTTTTGCACATCAATTACTAAAAGTACCATTTGCACATTCTCCGCTATAAATCTATGCCCATAGACTTTTCAATAAAGTCGAGGGGATTATGAAATAAAAACTGAAACAACTTGTTCCAGTTTTAAAAAGACCAAATCACATAATACATTTTACTTGTTTGTATTTTCCATAGCTTCCCATTCTGCCTTCATCAGTTCCAGCATACGCTTTCTCTGTTCATCTTCTGGAATATCAGAATGATCAATCTTTGTTATAGGAATACTCCTCATATTATCTATAAAATACTGCTTTTCACGTTCATAGCTTTCTTGTGAACGTTCGAAACGACGTAGTTCATTTGTAAGCTTATATGCTTTCTCAATGGCTGAGCATAAATCCTGATTGAGCGTAGCCTTCGAATCATGAAAAGCTTCATTATGGTAGATCTTCAACTCTATCCAGTTGCGCTCCTCATCCTCCGTAGCATCTTTTGATTCTATATCTACACGGTCATGTATCGTAGTTTTTATTGAAAACTCATTAGTCTCATACAATTCCAGGAAACATGATAATACATCACCAAGACTTCCAAGGTGGAATGTTTCATCACGACCACACAACCAGTCCATTGAAACTCCACATTTATTAGCAATATTGATGATAGCGTCTACAGTTGGTTTTATTTTTCCGCTTTCATAGGATGACAGCGTGGGCTGGGGAATACCGAGCTCTGCAGCAAAATCCTTCTGAGACTTATTTCCCTGTATAGATCGTAGCATTTTCAAACGCTCTCCAAACAAGTTTTCTTTATCACCCATGGTTATACTCCTTTCACTTACAAGCTATATTCTATCACATCAAGTAAAAGAAATATACAATATCTTATAAATATAGCATATACTAATATTTACACATTAAAATAATATTGATATTATAAATATAGCTTAAGATAATAAGTTTCACAAAAAGCTATAGCTCAATAACACAGGGTGGTTCAAAAGAACCAGACGTTTCCCGGAAAACCGGATGTCGTCGAAATCCCCGGCATTTCCTGATTCAGATGTTGCCGATACAAAATAAAATCCAGACAAATTATGTTCTGAGAAAGGAGGAAAATGAGAAATAGAGCTAGACAAAGAGCAAATAGAAAACTAAAAGAAGAGCTATTAGATTTCAGAGATGTATGTGGAGTTAAGGATCCAACACCTTTTGAAGCAGTTCAAGAAATAGTAAACGAGATGAAGAAAAACAAAGAAAGGAGCAGACATGGAATACACGAATATGTTAGCAGAGTATAATGACATCCTTAAGCCGGAAGATGTCAAGAAGATCCTTCGGATAGGTCGTAACACAGTTTACGACTATCTGAAGAACGGCACAATCAAATCCATTATGATTGCAGGTAAGTACAGAATTCCCAAGCTTTATCTCTTGGAATTCATGTACCCTGACATGGAGTTTATCAAGGAGGCAAGTTAAGATATGGCAAGACCCAAGAAAGATGGGAAAAGGGCAACCGGTATTCAGGGAAAAAGCGGTTACCTTTATATCATTACCGATCAGTACACACTGAAAGACGGTGTTAAGAAGCGTGAGAAGCAGTTGATTTCGACAGTTTTAAGAGACACCCCGGATAATATTAAGGAGGCTTCAGAGATGAGGCAGAGACTTCTTAATAAAAAGGATGTCGTAACCGTTGACAGAAATATTTCTTTAAAAGAATACTCAGATAGTTTCCTTATAAGAAAGAAGAGAGAGGTTTCAGATCCCAACCCTTTCTTCTTATTTTCATAGGGCAAACAGGATAAAGAATTATTTCGGAGATACAAAGGTCAAGGATGTGACTGAGATCATGGTTGAGAACTTTTTGGACAGTATGTTTGAAAAGAACCATGTTCAACACAGAACAGTTAAGGATACCAAGGTGCTGCTTGGAAGTATCATGGATCAGGCTGTGAAGGATGGGCTTATCCCATGTAATCCCGTCAAGGAGGTGGTGATCAACAAGAATCTGGCAGCTAAATATGCCAAGGAAAAGAATACTGACGAAGAGTTCTTCTCTTATGAGGAAGCACAGCTTTTTTTAGACAACATCAAGGAGCATGAGCTTTATGAACTGTTCTATGTAGCCTTATTCTTTGGAATGAGAAGAGAAGAGATTCTTGGACTGAGGTGGTCTGCCATAGATATCAAGAACAAAACTATGAGTATCGACCACACAGTAACACGAGGTACTAAGATCAATCGTGTAAATACCACCAAGACAGCTTCCAGTGCAAGAGTTTATCCTCTTACAGATGAGCAGCTGGAAATGTTCAATAGCCTTAAAGATAAGGAAGAGAAAAACAGAATATTGTTCGGTAACAGATACCACGAAAGCGACTACATCTTCAAACATGTTGATGGGTCGCTTTTTTATCCGGATTATCCGTCAAAGCTGTTTGCCAAGCTGATCAAAAAGATGCCTGAATTACCTCAGAACATTACTTTCCATGGTCTTAGAAGTTCCTGCGTATCAATCCTTGTCCATCAGAATATGGATGTTAAGAGCATTCAGAAATGGGTCGGACACAAAGATATTGATACAACATTAAGGATTTATGCAAAGGTTAAGGACAAGGAAGCTAAGAGAAAAATCTCTAAGGCAATGACCGGAATAATTCCTCTTAAGGATTATTCCAATCAGTAACATGTCAATTAAATAAGGTTTATAGAGAGCTTTTCTGTGTTGGAAATAATAAGCTTGATAATAAATCGGATTTGGTAGAAAAATGGTAGAATTAGGGCATAAAAAATCGGGGTGACAGGATTCGAACCTGCGGCCTCTACGTCCCGAACGTAGCGCTCTACCAAGCTGAGCCACACCCCGATAGCAACTCTATCAAAGATAAACTTTCATCTGTCATAATAAACAGTACTGACAAGTTGAACTTTTATATATAAACGAAAGGATGCTGCACTAAAAGGTGGAACAATGTAAACGTGCTGCCCCGATCTGTAAATCATCCGAAGTACATGAGCGGTGCTTTGAAATCCTTTCGAGTTTAGCTGTAAACAGATTTCTCAACAGCATTAGACATCATACAACACTCTTCATGAAAATGTCAACACTTTTATCAAAAAAATCCAAATAAAAACCATATCACATATTAACAACTCTCACAGAAGGATACTCTGTAACATCACATATTCTATGAAAGGTCCTAAAGTATCCCCATGTTACATAATATATTTTATGCCAGCTCCCAAAAAGCAACTGCACTCGCAGCTGCAACGTTAAGCGAATCTACTCCATGGGACATCGGGATCATAACTGTATAATCGCACCTTGCAATTGTGTCAGATGCAAGCCCTTTGCCTTCATTCCCCAGTACAATTGCCAGTTTTTCTTCACTGGCAAGTCTTTTATCTTTTATAGAAATAGCTCTGTCATCAAGCGCCATAGCTGCCGCCTTAAAACCAAGTTCATGCAGAGTATCAAGTCCCTTGTTATACCATGCTCCATCTTTTTTAGGAAAATAAGTCCACGGAATCTGAAACACTGTTCCCATACTCACCCTGGCAGCTCGCCTGTACAATGGATCGCTGCAAGAAGCAGAGAGTAGTACAGCATCAATATTAAGTGCTGCCGCCGAACGAAATATTGCTCCTACATTTGTAGGATTAAGAACATCTTCAATAACTGCAACTCTCCTAGAATCTTTGCAAATCTCCAATATACCAAGGGGACGCTTTCTTTTCATTGCACATAATATGCCTTTAGTAAGCTTAAATCCCGTTATACTTTCAAGAACTTCAAGCCTTCCTACATATACAGGAACTTTAAGTTCTCTCTCCTTGATAATATCGCCTATTATCTCAACGCCCCCTGATTCCAACAAAAAAGATATCGGCTCATACCCGGCATCAAGAGCCCTTATAATAACATTTGCACTTTCTGCAATGAAGATTCCCAGCTCCGGTTCATTTATATGTAATAGCTGCGATTCATTTCTGTTTGAATATATCTCCAATTCCGGCGTATCAAGATTATCTATACTAATAATATTCATTCTATTCTTCTTTTCTCGTTTTCAAGAATTCAAAGTTATTACATCTCATCCACAACCTGAAAAATCACAAGTCTAAAATATCAAAAACAAGGATACTCACTCATAAATAAGAGTGAACGGAAAACCCTTGATATTACTCAATTTCATTTAATATACCATTAACAAACATAAACATAAATAAACAATCATTTTTACGTAAAATCAATTTTTAAAGGGGTCAATTCGGGGGTCAAAAAAGTGTCAGCCGATAAGCTTAATTTTTGCCATTTCCTCGGCTTTTGTATCCTCCAGAACATGACCGTATAAATCCATAGTCATTGATAAACCGGAATGACCTAAAATCTCTTTAAGAGTGTTTGGATTCATTCCGGCTCTTAAAGCATGAGTCGCAAATGTATCTCTAAAGGCATGATCTGTAAACCTATCAATTTTTTATCCTCAGGCATATAATTAATAACATTTCTTATTGCCTGATTTCCATCACTACTGGTAACATAATTTCCCTTCTGGTTAACAAAGAGAAGTCTTTCAAAAGAGAATATATTACCGCCGAAAAATTCATTCAGCATTTTTTTCTTATCTTTAATTACTTGCTTTAGATCATCCGTTAAAGGTATATCACGCCTCAATTTTGTTGTTTTTGGCTTGTCAAAGATAATACATTTATACTTTGCCTCATCTTCTTTAGCATCCTTATTATCAATAATCTCAACTGTTTTTGTAATATGGATGACATTTTTCTTGTAATCTATATCAGCATCAGAGAGAGCCGTTGCCTCGCACGTGCGTCAACCTGATAAAATAAGAAACCGAAAAAGGTTATAATACCAAGAGTTTTTTGCCGCCTCAAAGAAAACAGTAATTTCTTTCTCGGTTAAAGCTCTATGTATTGTATTTCTTGCCGGTGTAGTGCTTTTCTGTAAATATTTCACACCTTCTACCGGATTATGATTGATAATCCTATCAGCCATAGCATTTTTCATAATAGAATAGAGCAAAGAAATTCTATCATTCACGCCCTTTTCGGTGTATGTCTTTCCGGTTTCTTTTCCGTTTCTGATGATTTTATCAGATTGTAAATCCTTCTGGAGCTTAATTACAACCGGTCTTGTAATCTTTGTCAGCTTCATTTTTCCTATATGCCTTGAGATTGCAATATAATGTTGTCTTGTCACTCTTGCTGTTGACTCTCTGATAGTTCCTATTCTCTGAGACTGATATATTTCAAAGTACTTATCCAGAGTGATATTATCATTGTCTATAAGTCCTTCAGAGATTCTTTTTCTTGCGGCAACCTCGGCGGCTTTTGCCTCTTGTACGGTCTTACCATAAACATAATGTGTTTCCCCATCATCAGTAGTAAACTTGATTCTATAACGCCCGTCTGATCTCTTTTTTATAGTCCGTTTACCTTTCCCTGATTATAAAGTGCAAACGCTTTTTTCTTCAGTTCCTCCAGCCGGTCAAAATCAGAAGTAGTAATACACACCATATCATCACGTATATTGATTTCATCCGTATAATCTGGATTTATCATGATATACCAGTTTTTTAAGGGTCTGTAAAATGGTATCACGTTCACTTTTTTTATACCTCCTATCATATTAACGTATCAATAATTAGCCTTATTGCCTCCGCTCTTGATAGTCCTTTTCGGCGAGAGTATTCATCTAATTTTTTAGATTGTTCTACCGTGAGCCTTACAATAACTTTCTCAGAGAGTTTTTCATCTTCTGGGAGTTCTGGTCTGCCGATTTTTGTCATTTTGTTTTACCTCCTTTCTTTTTGTATTCCCTTAAATGTAAAAATATCAGAAATTAAAAGAATGTGCAAGTTTTTATTGTTTTCTGTAAATAAATATCTTTATTTTTCCATTTTTAAACATTACTCACACTCAATATACTCAATACACTCAAAAGGCACTTTATAAAACCACGGTGCGCATTTTTTGAAAGTTCGGCACCGGTGCTTAAAAATTATGCTTATTAGCCTATAAACGGGGGAGTTTATCACTCTCATAGTAAAAGTATTCACCTCCCACAAAAACAGTGTTAAAATAAGCCTGAGAACGTCCGTCACACGATCTCAATAATTAACCGCTCCCATACTGGTAATACTACCGGCAGAGGAGCGGTTATTTAAAATGATTCTGGATTAACCTCTATAATCTCACTCGGTGCGCCTCCAGTTTTTATTTTATTGATTCTTATATATCCGTGAGACTCAAGCTCCCTGAGACCGCCGCTCATCATTTCAGCTTTTGGAAATCTATTTCTCATTGCTTGATGTAAATCTCTCTTTGTTATTGTCTTAGTGTGATTCTTTGCAATCTTTGAGAAAATATATTTTGCATCAGATATCGCTTTTGAGTCTGCCGCTCCGATATATTCAAATGTATATAAAGCATGATCTTGAAAATATTTCCCGATTTCAACCGCCGCTTGCATTGTTTCAACTGATATGACTCTATTATCAGCACTCTCAAACAAAGTTAATATTGCGGCAATTCTCGCAACCGTTCCGGCAATCTTTCCGCTCCAGTTTTCCAAAAGAGGAGACAGCTCCGGCAACTGTTTTTCAATTTCCTCGGCATATTGTTTGAATACTTCAGCCGCCTCATCTGAGAGCGTAACTGTTTTTGTAACTTCTTTCGGTGTTTCATAATTCGATACTAAAAGCCGGTGTATTTTTGTCTCAAAATCTCTTTGTATTTTATCCGGTATCTGTTTTGTATCATAAGACCTTGAGCCTACTTTGCTTTGTGGTATGGAAAAAAGAAAACGTGCTGTGAGTCCTCTACCGGTTAAATTCTCATCAGATACGGCAGACGATAAGACTGTAGCTTAACCACACAAGAGAAACTAAGAGATCTCCGAGACAAACTCGGATATAAATTGCAGCAGGTTGAGATGGAGTCAGGTGTGTCCAGCTCCACCATAAGCAATTATGAAAATGATGAGACAAAAGATTTTCAGGTAGGAACACTCAGGGCACTGGCAAACTATTACCATGTTTCCCTCGGATATCTACTTGGACTTACAGATAACCTCACCGAAAACGGAACGCCTATTGATGAACTCCGTTTTGATGATGAGACTATCCGTATCCTCAAGTCAGGCAAGCTAAATAACAGGTTACTCTGCGAAATGATTAAGCACCTTGAGTTTGAAAATCTTCTTTGTGATATGGAAATATATGTAGACAATCATGCCGGAGCAATGATTCATGAAGTGAACAGATATGTTACAGGACTTCGAAACTTTTTCCTGGAAAAGGCAAATGTTCCTGCCGATGATATTTACATGAAGACTTTTGAGAAATCTGTAATAGATGATGATGCTTACTTTGGAGATCTGTTTGAAGAAAGTATTAAAAATATCGCAAGAGATATAAGAGAAGTTCACAAGAAAGACTGGGATACTGGAGATGAAGAGCATATCACCGACAAATATCTTGACTCAGTAAAAGAACTTTGGAATCAGGTCAATGAATCTGGAAGTAGTGCAGACCATACAGATAGCTCAGTCAATAATGATGAAGACAGCCTAACTCAGGTAGATATGGCGCAGGTTGTTTCCTGGGGAAAGCAACTTAATATCAACTTCACAAGACTTACTCCTGAAGAAACACGCGAACTTACGCGCCTAATAAGCAAGGGGTCACGAAATCTGCTTATAAGACAACCATCAAAAGGACGGGGAAAAAAGAGGTGACTATATCAAGTCACCTCAACTGAATTATGCTTTTTCAGACACAAGAACTGCTGCAACAGCCAATATTAAAGGCATAGATAAAACAACTGGCAGCTCATATCTCATACCATTACAAAGTGGAGACGCAAGACAAACTAAAAGATTTATTATATTTGGAATCAAAATGACATAACCTTTAGGTTTCTTACACTTCAAAAATATTGCAGTTAAAGCAATCATAAACCACATATACATACCAGGCATTGACAGATATCGGATTATTGGAAATACCATGTTTATAAAAATCAGATTTTTTAGAATTCCTATGGTTTCGGCATTTTGCGCTCCATCTATTCCCATATCGTTAAGTTGTGACATTATCACCTCATGTTCTTGATTAGGCATATCTCCGTTAGCTTCGGCATTTTGTTCTGTAGGCGCTAAGTAGCCATAATTCAAACACATAAACGCATCAATGTAAACCCCTGGATGTTTAAGTCCCATCTTGAACCATGTGGCAAAATATTGTGGTAATTCTTCTTTTTCTACAAAAACTGTATTCTTAACGGCATCTGCGCAAAACGCCTCATAAATATTGGGGATGTTGTCGTAATCGTTAAAAAAGTTCTCCAGAACCTCTCTTTCATCATCTGTAACCTCATTCCCATATTCAGCTATATATCTTGCTGATTGCTGCATCGGAACACTTAGGGCTTCCCTAATATTAGTTTGTTCTATCCCTATAGCCTTAAAAAATGGTCCATTAACGATAAGGGTCAGAATTACAATTCCTATCGTACTTCCAACAAGTAATGTTCGATGCGTTTTGCCCTTTACAAGAATCAAAAGCATAAGCAGTGGAGGTATTACTGCATAAATTCCATTATTCCTAAGGAACACACATAACACTCCTTCTATTACAAGTATGATGTAATCTCTCACCAAAGCACTTTCAGTATTCAGACTGATATGCACCAGTTTAGTCAAAAATAAAAGTGTAAAAAGGCTGTACATTAAATCTTTTTCATACCATTGCGCAAATAATCCAAATATAGGGGTTGTTCCAAAGAAAACAGCTACCACATAACAGATGGCCCTACAGACTCCTATTTTATACATTGTAGCTATAGAGTATCCAATTATAATAGCTCCCAAAACAGCTTGAAAGAGCAAATACAGAAAAATACCAAATCTTCCATCCCCAGTAAGTACCATTCCTATTCTAAATAATGTTCCCATTATTAATGTCGAAAAAGGTGGATGGTGGGCCGAAATATCCTTAAAGTAATACTGTCCAAGCTGAGTGACACCATCGCCAGCTATGGTACCTGGATATGCCATTAGTATCCATATCATCCATCCAATAAAAACCACAAGAGCTGAAATCACATGTATTTTCATACTTTTTGAATGGCTACTCAATTCTATATTGTTTAATACATTATAGAATGCCTCATATCCCACGTAGAAAAGCACCATATACCCCAAATATCTTAAAATGGTCAAAAAAACTTGATAAGAATTAGCAAACAGGGATGTTGTATCTTCTGTTAATTTGTAGCTAAAGCACCACATATATAGAAAAGATAATATAGTAGCCACAATTAGTCCTGCTGTATCAAGCTTAATCTTCTCATATTTAAAGACAGATACGATTAGAGCATACATTCCGATACATGTCATAACATCCACAATATTAATTGTAGATACAGAATATGCGAGTTTGCTGACAAAATTCAGGATTATATTTTCTGATTCAGCGCCAATAACCAACACTTCTGTTGCATTAATGGCACATACCACAAACAAGGATATAATGGCATATTCTACACTTCTTTTATTTACTTTCATAGCACCACCTCTCTAAAATAACGGTACTTTAATAGTATCACAAACGTGCTACGATTGCATTACTGTCGTGGTGCAGATATTTGCCTTTTATGGTGTTACGATTGTTTTACGGAGGTGAGCATATGTCATTCCAGCTAAAACATGACAAAGTCGATACTGAAAATAAATCGATTCGTTTTCCTGTTGCGCTCATAGATCGAATTGAAGATGTTATAGCCAAGGCTGAAGGACAAGTTTCCTTTACCGGCTTTGTAATACAAGCATGCGAATATGCTTTGGACAACATGAATAAAGAGGAATAAATGAAGAAGTCCATTCTCCGTTGATTCTGCAATTATTACGTTAATGTAGGCAGATTCATCAATGGTGAAATCACATAGCTGATATGACAGGCCATAAAAAAGAAAGAAAAGGAAGATTAAAGAAAAGCATCCTAATCAGCCAAATCAAACTGATTAGAATGCTTCTTTTTTAGTATAATTCATCAATTAACGTCACAAGCTCATGAACTGGGTAGTCTTTATAATTGCGTGTAATAAGCTTAGCATTAAGGCATTTTGCCACATCAAAGAATACTCTATCCTTTTCATCACGCATTTCGACATAATCGTTTGTAGATGGACGTGGCTCAATGTAATACCCATGCCTTTCAACAAGGGCTATCACCGCATCGGCATCTTCAGGATCGATATTCAAAGGCGTCCTTTGCAAGACATCCCTATATTCTCTCACAATTTCGGAAGATAAGCCAATTTCGTATTTCCCTCTAAATACATCTTCTAAAAGCAATACGGACTTGGCATCGTCATTCTGAGATTTCAAGGCATTAACGAGAATGTTAGTATCAATTACGATTCGTTGCATAAAGCTCCTTCCTGGCTTCAGCAACCTCTGCCTCAACTTCCTCTTCTGTCATAGGACTTTGAGATGTACGCTTTCTGATCTGTCTGAATGTCTCAAGATCACTGTCTTTTTCCTGTGATATGCTAAGTCTGTCTATCAAGCTTACTATCATGTTAAAGTCTTGTTCACTTAATGAATCTAATTTGCGGAGTGTTTCAGCTGTAGCTGTCATATATATCACCTCCTCAGTAAGTATATCGGTTTCCACTTCTAACTGTATTATAAAATACCATGTTAGCCTTTTACAAGATAATACGTATCAGGCTTTTAGTCGTTGGCTCCCACTTTGTCTCAAATCCTTCAAGTGTAATTACTACACCATTTACTACACCATTTTTCCAAAAAATAATGGTATTTTGCGATAAGTTACGATACTTTCATTTTTACAACTGCAAGCCATATCACCTGAAAATATCAACATTTTCCGACTTTTCAGGTTCTTACATCTCGTCGCAGACCTGAAAAATCAGGAATTTCAGATAATACGAAGTATCGTTCGCCCAAAGTATAGGGTGATCTGGCCCTTGCTGACGGAATTCAATCTGACGAAGGCGTTTATGCGCATCTTTAGCAGCTTCTTTTATTGTCTTTAGAAAAAGATCTTCTTCCATAAAATGGGAGCATGAACATGTTGCCAGAAATCCGCCATTTTTCACAAGACGCATACCTCTTATATTAATCTCACGATAACCTGTTACGGCTTTTTTGACAGATGAACGTGACTTGGTAAAAGCCGGCGGATCAAGTATCACAACATCATATTGTTCTCCTCTTTCTTCCAGTTTTGGAAGAAGTTCGAATATATCAGCACACTTATATCCTATTTCAGCAGCATCAAAAGAACCTTCTATAATACTATCTCCATCAAGCTTCCTTGCTTTAATGCCATTAAGTCTGGCATTCTCATAAGCCTGTTCAATTGCAAGTTCAGAGGCATCAACAGACATAACGCTTTTAGCGCCTGCTGCCGCAGCATTTAATCCAAACGACCCTGTATGAGTGAAACAATCAAGGACTTTAGCTCCCTTGCACAAAGGTCTGATCGACATTCGATTTAGTTTCTGGTCAAGGAAAAATCCAGTCTTCTGTCCGTCCTTAACATCTACAATGTACTTAACGTCATTTTCAATAATAGGAACATTCGTGTCGAATTCAGCCGTAATGAAACCCTTAATACGTTCAAGTCCTTCCAGTTCCCTAACCTTGGCATCGCTTCTTTCGTACACACCTTTGATTTTTATACCGTCTTTTTCAAGGACATCTTTACATATATCAATTATCATATCCTTCATCTTGTCAGTGCCAAGTGCGAGTGACTCTAGCACCAGAACATCCGCAAATTTATCGATGGTAATCCCGGGAAGGAAATCCGCCTCTCCAAATATCAGACGACAAGAATCCGATGTAACACCTTCATATCTGAATATTCCATCAGCAAAACCATATACTGCCTTCCTATATTCCCAGGCATTTACTACTCTTGTTCTTATAAGAGTTTCATCAACAATATTGTCCTTTTTTCTTGACATGAGCCGGACTCTAATCTTCGATATATCATTAATAAAACCATATCCAAGAAAAAAATCATCAAAATCACGGACCTCTACGATATCACCGTTTTCATAACTCCCTATTATCCTTGCTATTTCGTTATCAAATACCCAAAGACCGCCCGACTTGATAGTGCGTCCTTCCCCTTTCTTCAAAATAACCTTTGCATCCGAAATTGAAATTATATTACTCATATAAAACCTCGTATTTCTGTGATATATTAAACATAATAAGCATCTGCTAAAAAACTTTCTTTAACAGATACCAATCTTTCTGCTAAAAGATGACACTGTAAAATAATCCCTTTGTCATCAACATATTCTACTAACATTTTATTGAATAGTCCATTTTTATTTAGATTGCTTACCTACTGCAATGCGAAAGGAATAGATAATTATGATTCAGGATATTGCTCCATCAGTGTTCCATAATGAATATACTAAAAAAGATCCATCTGCAGACGATTATGTTTTTATCTTCAACGAAAAAGAAATTTTGGTAAAAGATGAAGCTGAAGGAATAACCTGCCCCAAAGTGTCTGATATCGGAAAAGACAAATTGCAATTTCTTTTTACACTTAATGATAGCTACGACTATTTGTATCTCGGAAATGAACTCCTGTTACCTAACGGTTTTCATTATGAAAATGTCAAAAACCTAAGACACTCTCCAAATAAACTTCTTGCATTTGCTGGTATGACAGCTTACCATCTGTATATTTGGTATAAAAACAACCGCTTCTGTGGCAGATGCGGTGCAAAAACAATTATTTACAACAAGGAACGCGCTTTAAAATGTCCTTTGTGCGACAACATAATATATCCACGAATATCTCCCGCTGTCATTGTTGCTGTAACAAATGGTGACCAAATCATCATAACAAGGTATTCAGGTCGCGAATACAAGGGTCTGGCACTAATCGCCGGCTTCTGCGAAATAGGTGAAACAGCCGAGGAAACCGTTGCCAGGGAGGTCATGGAAGAAGTAGGGCTCAAAGTAAAAAATATCCGCTATTATAAAAGCCAGCCCTGGGGTTTTGATTCAAATCTCCTTCTTGGATTCTACTGCGAACTTGACGGCAATAGTTCCATCACAATGGATACAAGCGAACTAAAAACTGCCAAATGGATAAAGAAAGAGGATCTTGAAGAGGATACAGAACATGTAAGCCTAACATCCGAAATGATGATGGCCTTTAAACACAATAATTATCCTCTGTAAGTTTCAGAAAATTTGACTACTTTTAATATCGCGACGATATTTCACCAAATGGGTTGTCAAAAAATTCAACTAAATTTTACAAAAAAAATTCAACTAAATTTTACAAAAAGTGTGTCAAGCATTTTTGAAAATGTCTCAAAAAATCTTTAACATTAGCCCTGGCTTTTTGCCGGGGCTTTACTTTCTTTCCACACGTTACTCCGCTCTTGGAGACTGCCCTTTGAGAAGGGCATCTCCGCCGCTCGGGCATCCTCACG
>ERZ842401.1871-NODE-1871-length-28965-cov-8.192459_pt1 | contig 28965 bp, 19 predicted proteins | sample MGYA00521270_ERZ842401 | MGnify/ENA primary metagenome ERZ842401 (study PRJEB31892, sample SAMEA3878208) | bioreactor metagenome | biome: Moose rumen | place: Sweden | collected 2011-10 | study: EMG produced TPA metagenomics assembly of the PRJEB12797 data set... | reverse complement strand
TGGTCAGTATCGCATCGGCCATCTCCTTGTTGCCGTCGAAGGCTTTTATGAGGTCGCTGCGCAGACCCGTCCTGTCGGCCGCCTGCTCCAGCAGCCAGATATCGCCATACAGAAGATTGCTGTCCTCCTCGCTCGCCGACGGGCGACCCGCCTTCCGTTCGCTGGGCAGGCTCCGGGCCTCACTCATGTCCCATTCAGGAGGGAATATAAGCTTCTCCCTCTCAGCCGGGCTTGCCGAGATGTAGTTCTTGTTGGGATGGAACTTCATGTTCTCGTCTAATGTACCCCAGTGGATGCGCTTGTGCCTGTTGCGACCAGACTTGCGCTCCGGGTCTATTACAATCGGCTGCGTACTCGCGTATGAATAGCCGCCATTCTTGTGAATCTTCACTCTGTACGATGTGTCCTTGTCTATAGTCCTTGCCATGATTATACTGCTTTTGATAGTACAAAGGTAGTACAAATAATTGAAAGAAACCAAAGCCTTAAACATAATTTATGACTGAATAGCAGCTATTTAACAAGATTTATAGGATTGATAGTACAAAACGTAATTAAACTCAGATATTATAGGCCAATGGTAGATGAACTCAATGCCTTGCCTGGACACTATGGATGGTATTCGGAACATTATGGTGGGGAGAGTATGGAAGGAAAGAGACCGTTTCAACTGAAGAACACAATGCGACTTGATTCCATTAGGGAGGAAATAGACAAGTGGAACCTGGATTGGGAGGATAAATGCGTGTTATTGACAAGTCTTATTATTGCGTTGGATTCCGTAGACAATACAATAGGTCACTATGCCGCCTATCTTTCAGGATGGTCCAAGCGTTCCTCTAATGATATGGTTCTCAAACTTCCCCGACGTTTTCCCATCAAAACGCACAACAAGGTCCTGCAGGGTGACGTGTTTGAGGCAGTAAAGAACTATCACGATTTAGTCTACTTAGATCCTCCTTATGGGTCGAACAATGAAAAGATGCCGCCCAGCAGGGTCCGATATGCAGCGTACTATCACTTATGGAAAACCATTATTCTGAACGATCATCCCCATCTGTTTGGCAGGGCCAACCGACGAGAAGACTCCCGTGACACGTTTAGTCCGTCTATATTTGAGGAGTACAGAAAAAACAGCGAAGGTAATTACCTTGCGATGCGGGCCATAAAAGAACTGATAGCGCACACTCAGGCAAAATACATATTGCTTTCCTATAGTTCTGGCGGACGAGCCACTAAACAGGAAATCTTTGATATCATTCAAACATACGGCAAGTTGCTGTCAGCCTGTGAGATTGACTACAGGCAACACGTTATGAGTCATATGCGGTGGACTAATCAATGGGTAACCACGGATGATAGATACAAAGAGTATCTTTTTTTGATGGAGAAATAGTTACTTTCTGATGTCTATGTAGTCGATGTCGGGCATCCATCCGTTGGGATTAGAGAGACGGACCACATTGTTTCCCTTTTTCAGCTTAACGGGTATGGTGATAGTGGATACCTGCTCCCAGCTGCCATTGACGCTGAGTGCCTTCACCTGCTTTCCGTTGACGCTGAGATTGAGTTGCCGCTCTTCGCCCGTCAGGTAGGCAATGGTTAGCTTGCGCTTACCTCCCTTTGGAGAATACACGTTTTGCCAAACAAGGTCGTTCTGTTCGCCCTGTCCCAACCATCCAGCCTTGTAACCGCCGGAACAAGTCTCATCGGCTACGTAGATACCTGTCTTGGCCTCCTGATTGTTACGAATCTCCTGGTAGTCGCTAATGTATGCTGTTTCGGCCTCATAGCGTATGCGTTCCAGTCTCTTCTCTCCTGTAGCACGATAAATGCGGGTACCGTGTGCGGGAACGTTAATTTGAAAACGTCCCTTGTAGTTACCCATGTCCCGATGCTCAAAAAGGTCACGCAAGCTGACATAACCACCCAGACAAAGGTCTGAGAAGGATACGCTGACTTGACGGACATCGTCGTTGGGGTTATAGATGGCAAAGGCACGCGTCAGCCCGTTCAGCGTCTCCACGTCGCGCACCAGAATGTAGCAGCCGTTGGTGTACTTCACGGGGTAGGCCTGCTGGAAGGTCTTATCCTGATTCAGTCCGATGAGTTCAGGATTTTTCATTAGTTCCAGGGCTTCTGGACGGATGTCGCGCAGGTCGCAGCCGATAAGTAGTGGTGAGTTCATGATACACCATAGACCGAAGTGCGTCTTATCCTCCTCCACCGACATCCGGCGACCTACCTCCAGCATGTCCATGTCGTTGTAGTACCCCGGGCCGCTATAGGCCGAGAGATAGAGGTTTTGCGCCAGGATGGGCTTGACGGAACGCTTGAATTCGTCACGGATGTCGAACGTGGTGCGCCATGAAAGGGCAACGTCCTTCACCCACGTGCCGGGATAGTCCCAGCGGCAGATGTTGAACTGGATATTGGGTTTGCCGCAGTTATTGATGGCATTTGATATCTTGGTATATTGCTCGCGCTCGTCGAGTCCCATGTGGGCACCGCCACAGTAGTCCACCTTGATGAAGTCGAAGTCCCAGTCGCGGAAGTAGAGCCGGCAGTCCTGCTCTTCGTGTCCGGCAAAGCCCACTCCCCTGCCCCATGCGTGCGTTTCGCCCGCACCGCAGGTATTGTCGCCGGCATCGCTGTAGATACCCGCCTTCAGTCCCTTGGCGTGGATATAGTCCACCAGCCAGCGCATACCTGATGGGAAGAGTTTCGTGTTCAGCCTCAGATGGCCGTCCTCGCCACGTCCGTCCCAGTAGCCGTCGTCGATGTTGATGTACTCATAGCCTGCGTCCTTCAGCCCCGTGCTGACCATCGCATCGGCCTGTCCCTTAATCACGTCCTCGTTGATGTCCAAGGCAAACGTGTTCCACGAACTCCAGCCCATCGTTGGCGGAGTCTGTGCCTGTGCTGCAATGCATATTGCACATTGCAGAATGAAGAAAGTTAATCGTTTCATGTTTTTTTCATTTCGTTATTCCGGCATTCCGGAAATTCTTAATGCGCCTCTAACCAGTTCGTGCCCCAGCCACAGTCGGCGACGAGGGGGACGGAGAGCTGGCAGGCGGCTTGCATTTCTTCGATGGCCATCTGCTGCAGGCGTTCCTTCTCTTCGGGCAGGACGGTGAAGTTCAGTTCGTCGTGTACTTGCAGAATCATCTTGCTCTTGTAGCCTTCACTGACGAGGCGACGATAGATGCGTACCATCGCCACCTTGATGATGTCGGCAGCCGTGCCTTGAATGGGGGCATTAATGGCATTACGTTCGGCATATCCACGGACGACCGAGTTGTGGCTGTTGATGTCGGGCAATGTGAGCCGACGATGGAAGAGTGTTTCGGTGAACCCATTCTCGCGAGCCATCTGTATGCTGCGGTCCATGTATTGCTTTACACCAGGATAGGTGGCAAAGTAGCCGTCGATGAGTTCCTTGGCCTCAGACCTGCTGCACCCGATGCGCTCTGCCAGACCAAAGGCACTGATGCCGTAGATGATGCCGAAGTTGGCCGTCTTGGCCCTTCGACGCTCGTCACTGGTCACCTCCTCTATGGGTTTGTGGAATATCTTGGCAGCCGTGGCGGCATGGATGTCGTGGCCTGCATTAAAAGCTTCGATGAGGTTGGGGTCTTGGCTCAGGTGGGCCATGATGCGCAGTTCTATCTGGCTGTAGTCGGCCGAGAAGAACTCTTGTCCCTCATCGGGGATGAAGGCTTTTCTCACCTCTTTCCCTTGTGCGTCGCGCACGGGGATGTTCTGCAGGTTGGGGTTGCTGCTGGAGAGGCGTCCTGTCTGTGCCACGGCCTGATTGAACGAGGTGTGGATGTGGCCCGTCCGAGGATTGATGAGCAAGGGCAGGGCATCGACGTAGGTGCCCAGCAGCTTCTTCACTCCGCGATACTCCAGTATCTTCTCCACGATGGGATGTTTGCGACGCAGGCTTTCGAGCACTTCCTCCGAGGTTACGTATTGTCCCGTCTTGGTCTTCTTGGGTTTGTCCATGACCTTGAGGTCTTCAAACAGCACTTCGCCCACCTGACGGGGAGAGGCGATGTTGAACTGCTTTCCTGCCAGTTGGTGTACCTCGTGTTCTATCTCTGTCATCCTCCGCGTGAACTCCCTGCTGGTCTCCTTCAGTCCTTCGGTGTCTATGCGCACGCCGTTCCTTTCCATGTAGGCCAGTACGGGCATCAGGGGCATCTCGATGTCGTAGAAAAGGCTCTCGCAGTCCACCTCTTTCAACTTCTTCTCCAGCACGTTCTTCAGCCGCAGGGTGACGTCGGCATCCTCGCAGGCATAGACGTAGACCTCCTCGGGTGTGAGGTCTGCCATCGACTTCTGTTTCTTTCCCTTCGGGCCTATGAGTTCCTCGATGTGGATGGTCTGGTATTGGAGCAGCGTCTCGGCCATGTAGTCCATGCCGTGGTGCAGTTCGGGGCTGATGAGGTAGTGTGCCAGCATGGTGTCGAACATACGCCCTTGCAGCATGATACCGTAGTTCTGCAAGACCATGAGGTCGTACTTCAGGTTCTGTCCCACCTTCAGCGTGTCGGGATTTTCGTAGATGGGACGGAACTCCTCCACGATGCTGTCCTCTGTCACAGGCACATACCACGCTTCACGCTCACTGACGGCAAACGACAGTCCCACGAGACGGGCATTGATGGCCTCCGTGCTGGTGGTTTCCGTGTCGAGACACACAACGGGAGCCGTCTTCAGTTTGGCAACCAGCGTTGTGCGTTTTTCGGCAGTGTCCGTGAGGTGGTAGCTGACGTTCAAGTCGCGATAGGTCTGGCGTGTAACGGGCAGTTCGTCTGTGGACTCGGGTTCAGGTTCGGGTGTGGCGGCAAGGCTGAACAGGTCGCCTGCATATCCGTCGTCCGTCTTCTTCTTCGCCTTGGGTTGGGCTACAGGTGTGGGGTGGCTCGTACTCTTGTTCAGCAGCTGTCGGAACTCCAGTTCCTCGTACAATTGTCGCAGGGCCTCTTGGTCGGGCTCTTTCGTGGCCAGTTCCTCCAGTGAAACGCTGATGGGCACGTCGGTTTTGATGGTGGCCAGCCACTTCGAGAAGGTTATCTGCTCTCGGTTCTCCTCCACCTTCTGTTGGAGTGCACCCTTCAGTTCGCCTGTTCTTTCCAGCAGTTGCTCTATGCAGCCAAACTGCTGGATGAGTTTTATGGCCGTCTTCTCCCCCACCCCGGGGCAGCCCGGGATGTTGTCTGAGGCATCGCCCATCAGGCCCAGCAGGTCAATGACTTGCAGGGGGTCCTTCAGACCATACTTCGCCTTTACCTCTTCGGGACCCAACCTTTCGGCCTCCTTGGTGCCCAGGCTCGGGCGGTACATGACGACGTTTGTGCGTACCAGTTGGGCGTAGTCCTTGTCGGGAGTCATCATGTAGATGGTGGTCTGCCCGTCGTCCAGCCGATGGGCCACGGTGCCTATCACGTCGTCGGCCTCGTAGCCGCTGACCTCCAGCAGGGGGATGTGCCTGGCTTCCAATATCTTGCGGATATAAGGTACCGCCGAGCGTATGGCCTCGGGAGTCTCCTCGCGCTGCGCCTTATACTTGGGGTATGCCTCATGACGAAACGTAGGCCCCGAGGGGTCTATGGCCACGGCCAGGTGAGTGGGCTGTTCCTTCTGGATAACCTCGTCCAGCGTGTTCACGAATCCCAGTATGGCCGAGGTGTTCAGCCCCTTGGAGTTGATGCGGGGGTTCTTTATGAAGGCATAGTAGGCGCGATAGATGAGCGCATAGGCATCGAGTAGGAATAGTTTCTGCATGGTTTGTGGTTGCTTTGTTGCTACAAAGATAGTGCAAACCGAGCGATTTCCCAAATATATTTGAGGGAATCCGAACCAAGGAAGCAGCGAGAGCCATCGAACGTGTTCGTTTGGCCGAGTCGTGACCGAGGAAGGGGCAGCCAGGTGCAGCCTATCTTCAAGACTGCAAGGCAGGATTAAAGATACGTTTTTTTCCGTAACTCCAAAAGAAAGGGGAGCAGACCTCTGAAAGTGCCTGCTCCCCTGAGTTTTCGTTGTGTAGCTTACGTCAGCGTATCACTACCTTTCGTCCGTTCAGTATGTACACGCCCTTCGTCAGCGGTCGGTTGTTCAGCTTCTGACCGCCGAGGGTGTACCACTCCTCTTCTGCACCTTCGCCTCTCACGTCTGTGATGCCGACAGGCACCTTGACGGTGAGCACGCCAGGCACATACTGGAACGTGTAGTTCAGTGCCTCGCCGCCGTCGACAAGTATCTCATACGTGCCCACAGGGCTGTCCGCTGTCGCCTCGGTGGTGACAACGGGTACGGTCAGGAGCACACTCTCGTCATCCGTTCCCTTCCAACCTTCGTAGGTCAGCGTCAGTTCAGGATTCTCCTGTCCCTGCTCCTTCACCTGGTCATCAGCCTTGACGGTGAGCAGGGCCTTCTCAATGGTGAATGTGCCATTGAGTGTGCCGTGATAGAAGCCCAAGCCCGTTACAGAGAACGAAGCGAGACCAGCATCGTGGTTGTCGGCATACGTTACCTCGTAGTCCGTGCCTTCGATGAGCGGTGTCTCACCGTCCATGAGGGTCAAGGCAGGCTCGATGTCGCGGGCATCGTAGACATAGACTTCGGGTAGCATGATGAGCATGGGGTTGCTCAGCAGCAGGTTGACGGTGAGTGTGGCTCCCACATACGAGAGGTCGTAGTTCAGTGCCTCACCGCCTCCGATAACGATGTCGTACGTTCCAACGGGGCTCTCGGCAGTGGCTTCGGTCGTGGCCACGGGAACGACGGTCAGCACCGTGTCGGTATCCTCGCCCTTCCATCCTTCGTAGGTGAGCGGGAAGTCCGGATTCTCCTCACCCTTCTCACGCACCTGGTCGGTGGTGCTGACGGTGAGCGGGGCCTTGGTGATGGCGAACTCCGTGCTGACTTCTTCCTTATAGAAACCAATACCGCGCACGGTGGCAGTAGCCGTTCCTGCATTGCGGTTGTCGGCGTACTCTACCTCGTAGTCCGTGCCCTCGGTGAGGGTCTCGTACTCATTTGTTACGGTGACCTCGGGCTCGATGTCCTCGGCCTGATACTCAAAGGTGTTCGTTGCGAGGTTTATCAGGGCATCGGTCACAGCCAAGTGTACCACGTCGAAGGAATCCCTGGCCACGGCGCTCCACTTGCCGCGCGAGTCACCCACGGACCAGGATATCTGGTGCCGTCCTTCGCTGAGGTGCTTGATGCTCACGGGTATGATGCCACTCTCAGCCTCAAGCATACCGCTCTTAGCCTCGGCATTGTCGTCGTTGAACCAATAGACGTAGTGCGTGAGGGTAGACTCGAAGTCGTCCACGTGTGGCAACACCACGAAGTATTGTGTCACGGGACTGCTCCATACGCCCACGTCATCCTTCACGCGCATGGTGAAGGAGTGCATGCCTGTCCCGAGTTCGCCCAGATCCACGATGGCTTCGGAGGTTCCCAATGCCGTGCGGTCGGCCACCTTGCCGTCCAGCCAATACTCTCGTTCGGCAATTTCTGTAGCGACGGCTGTCTGCGTGGGGATGATGAAGTAGCGTGTCACGGGGGCACTCCAAACATCTGCATCGTTCTTAACGCGCATGGAGAAGGAATGCATACCCGGACTTAGTCCGCTCAGGTCAACAATGGCCTCGGACGTGCCCAAGTCCGCACGGTCGGCAAGTTTGCCATCCAACCAGTATTCACGTTCGGCTATCTCGGTAGCATCAGCCACATACGATGGAATGATGAAGTACTTCGTCACAGGACTGCTCCACACGCCGGCATCGTTCTTAACACGCATGGCGAAGGAATGTACGCCCGAACCAAGCCCACCCAGGTCAACGATGGCTTCGGAGGTGCCCAGTGCCGAGCGGTCGGCAAGTTTGCCGTCCAACCAGTATTCACGTTCGGCTATTTCGGTAGCATCGGCCACATACGATGGAATGATGAAGTACTTCGTCACAGGACTGCTCCACACGCCGGCATCGTTCTTAACACGCATGGCGAAGGAATGTACGCCCGAACCAAGCCCACCCAGGTCAACGATGGCTTCGGAGGTGCCCAGTGCCGAGCGGTCGGCAAGTTTGCCGTCCAACCAGTATTCACGTTCGGCTATTTCGGTAGCATCGGCCACATACGATGGAATGATGAAGTACCGCGTCACGGGATTACTCCACAGACCTTCTGAATCCTTCACCCTTACCGAAATGGAGTGCATTCCAGCGGCAAGTGAGGAGATGTCCACCGACACACCCAGCGTGGTCGGCGACGCATAATCGCCATCTATCCAATAGGTGCGCTCCGTGATGCTCTTCTGCCCCAAGGCGACTATGCAACAGAACGAGGCAGAAGCAAGCAATAGGCTTCTTAACTTATTCATAGTCGTTAGGTCTTAGAATTATCAATTATCAATTGTCAATTATCCATTGCCTTATCGCACCTGTGCGTCGTAGGTCACCTTCAGTTGTGTTCCCTCCACCTTCAGCTTCAGGTCCTTCACTACAGGCGTTCTGGGTTGCTTGTTCCAAGGATAGTCACCACCGTTTACACCAATTTCCGTACCATCGTTACCTATGTATGTCGTGGGGTCGGCAAGGGTAAAGGTGCGTGCGTCTGTATAATCCGCATTCTCGGCATCGGTGAAGAAGGTTGACCAGTTTTGACTAAACCAGTTGTTGCCACTGCCAGTCGTCTGTGCCCAACTACCACAACTGAACGCGCAATACTGGTATATCTTGGGACCGCCACTGGATACATAACTTGTAGGAATGATGCAGTTCGTGCAATTGAAGCGGCTGGTTCCACTATCAAAGTAGTAGCCATTCGTAATGATGCAATGGTCAAGCAATATCGTACTTTCGTCACTTAGAGGCCCAATGCCATTGGCATTTACGTATGAATTCTTAACGACAACATTGTCGCCACTATTGATTCTTCCGCCTCTCATATAGGACTGGATAATGTTCACGCGCTTGTTCTCCTTAGTGAAAGTAATAGTGTAAAAGGAACACTTCACGATGCTCAGCCCGTCAATGACCGAGTTGACATTGATGTCGTTATTGATGTACAGCCCCTCGACATACACATCGTGGGGAGCCTCCAGCTCCTCGGGCAGGTTGATGACGAGCGTACCATTTATGGTTGAGGGATAGATGCCGTTCTCGGCATCGGTGTACCAGCCGCAGCCATAGATGGTGACACGCTTGGTAATGGTCACGGCATTGAAAAGGCCCGACGAGAGCGTGATGACAGCCCCCGATTCGGGAGCAGCCTCCAGGGCCTGTGCCAAAGCACCGGCACCATAAAAGACCGTCACGTCATCCCCCACTTGCAGGATGGCATTCACCTGTTCAGACATCTGTGCCCGTGCCACACCTGTGCAGCACAGCACCATAAGGGTTAAAAGAATCTTTTTCATTGTTGTTAATATTAAATGGTTAATAAATAGTCAAATGGTAAATGAGCTTATTCTTCGAATCGGTAGTGCAACTGCCACTTCGTTATCGTGAAGGTGCAGGGAATCTCGTTGCCGTAGTACGGCTCGGTGCCGCCGGGATAGAGTGAGATGGGACTGGTATGCAGTTCAGCATTGGGGTGTTCCTTGCCTGAAAGGAAATTATTTGCCTCCCAGTTCACTATCTCGCTGATGTAGGTACCATCCAGACGATAGGTACCCTCGCCCGTGAGGGTGAAGACGTAGGTGTTCTCGCCTTCCGAAGAGAGACCAATGGTGAAGGTTCCCTTCACTTCATGGGACATGTCGCCCTCGGTAAATACCAAGAATTCCACGGCATCGCCCATACCATAGCGATAGAGATTGACAAACTGTTCCCACGTCCAGGGCTGGTAGTGGAAGGAGGTGGCGAGTTGGAACGTGCCGCTGCCCGTACCTGTCTTCCGATTGAAGTTGCCCTTCATGGTCAGTCCGTCTTTCACCAGCGAGAAGTTGCCCTGCTCATCGGGAGTCGTGATGTAGCAATGGCGCTTGAAGATGTCCTCTACATCGGAACTTTCATATATGGGTATGGCCGCCCCCATGGTGTAGGGCTCCCAGCCGTCTTCCTCCTGCTCCTCCTTGGTGGGCACCACATGGAGCGGTGTGTTCACGTAGTAGGGGTCGTGGTCCATGTACATGCCCGCCTTGGCCTCCTTCACCATCAGGAAGCCGTGGATTTCGGGCAACTGGCTGACGAGCAATTTAGCCGTGAGTTTCTGCCCGTTGGGGTCGGTACCGCTGACCGTGAATGTGGCTTCGCGGATGTCGTTGCCCGTGTTCTCCGAGCAGATGACTTGCAGCGTCTTCTTCACCAGTTCCACCGTCAGCCAGGGGTATTCCTTCTCCGGCTTCACCTCCAGACCCGTGCAGTTCGTACCGATGTTCACGACCTTCATATCGGTGTCGTCATATTCCACGGAAAGCATCTCCTTCGAGAGTTGCAGACCTTCTATGGTGGTGGTGAACTCTACCGTGGGCTTGGCAGGTAAGTCCCATGCGAAGAACGAAGTGACAGGCATAGCGGTGTACTTAATGCCAGGCTGCAAGCCAGTGGCGGAAACGCTGAACTCCGAAGGCTCACCACCCCAGTATTCGCGGGAATTCCATAGCGTACTAACGAGTTTGCCCTTATCATCGAAGACATTAAAGCCAAGTCGATTGGGGAATGGGGTCTTGCGTCCGACGCGAGCCGATAGCGTGCAATGGGTGTCGTCGTAGGGGTCGGGGTCGGCCATGACTTCCAGGAAATTGGGCACCAGTCCGCCACTGCCACCCCAATGAAGGGGGAATACCTCTTCACGTTTGAGCGAGCGCGTCCAACTACCTAATTTGGCGATGGCCTGCACATCGGCAAAGCCTCCCATGTCCAGACTGGCATCGCGATTCAAGATGTCATAGATGAGCGTCTTGCTCGTGGCAGCCTCCAAAGCCTTTTCAGCGGGCATAGCCACATCCAGGAGGTCGAAGTCTTCCTTCTTGAGTTCAGCCTCCAGGCTAACACGCACACCGGCATCGGCACGAAGACTTACCTTGCCCAGTTTCTTTGACACGGCAACAACACCTGTCTCGAGGTACATGCCCGCCGAGATGGTGGCCTTACCCGTAATCTTCTTCCACTCGTCGGTAACGGAGAGCATCTTAACGTTGGCATCAAGTTCCTGCTTACCGAAGAGAGAGCTATCGAAGTAGGTATAGCCATAGAGGCGCGAAGACGTGTTGAGTTGATAGCCTGCATTGATGGAGCCCTGTCCCTCGGAGAAGAAGCCTAAGTCGGTGTCCACACGCACGAAGGGTTGCCCTAAAGGAATGGGAATCTTGGCAATGGGAAGGTCAACATGGCATGTGAAACTACCTGAGACATCGAGCGACATCTCCGTATCAAGCTGCGCACGGACCGTAGAAGTGAATTGAACTCCATCGAGCACGCCCACATAGAGGAAGGCACGGATGTCAATCGAGGGCTTGAGTTTATAACCCACCGAAGCACCGATGTCAGCCGACAGTTCGTCAGTGAAGCCGAACGAGGAGGTCAGCGAAAGACTACCTTCCACAGGCGTGAGATCAACATGGGTAGGCTCAAGCTCGTATTCTGCACGACGAGGTTTGTCGAGGGCCTTGACATTCGTTTCGTTATCACCATGTGCCGCCACTTTGATGACCAAGAAATCAAACAACTCGGCAAGGTCTGCCGAATCGCACACCACCGTATAGCCTCCGCCGTTGTCATTCACCGAGACTACCTCGCCGGCAAAGCCGTAGGGGAAGAGTTCGTTGACCTGCAACAGGGAGAGTTTCGTGCCTACCGTCGGGAGCAACGTGGCCGGTGTGTTGGAGGCCAATGTCAGCGTCATGTCATCGACGGCGGTGATGTAGTCCTGGAGTTGTTCCTCCATCTTCACCACGCCTTCCTTGTACTTCGTCTCGGGCGTGGTGAACGACACGCTGTCGATGGCCGAAAGGGGAATGCGATAGAGCGTGTCGAGGGCATAGATTTCCTGCACCACGTATTCGTCGTGAAGGGCACCGAGGGTGTCCACCATACTGAAGTCGATGCGCTGGATGTCATCGAAGAAGAACGCATTGAACACACCGTCGTTGCGGAAGATGTACATGGCATCCTGGCGGGTCTGGGCCGATAAGGAATTGACAATTGACAATTGACAATTGACAATGAGCAAAAGCACGACGAAACGCCAACTTCGGCATAACCATCTATGTATTATGGATTGTAAATTGTGATTTGTTTTCATCGTTTCAGTATCTTATAGGTGATGTCATTGGCTTTCACAACATACACGCCCGTGGGGAGCGCGCGGAGGGAGAGGCTGGCCGTGCCGGAAGAGGAGGCCGTGGCAGATGCCACCATCTTGCCGTCGAGGCTATAGATGCTGACCACGGAGCCTTCGGGAAGCTGGCTGGCCACGATTTCGCCGTCCTTGAAGGTGAGGCCTTCGGAGGGAAGCGTCGCATCCTCTATGCTGTCGAAGTAGCCTTTCTCGAAGTTGTAGTAGGCCACGTCGGCGAGGGCAAACGATACTTCATCCTTTTTCGTCCGGATGTGCAGGTTGCCTTGTTCGAAGGTTACTTGCGGTCTGTCGAACAATTGGAACTCGTGATGCGCACCGTCCTTCGTATAAACTGTCAAGACGGTATAGACACGGTCATCGACATCCATCAGGTCATCCACAATCGTTAACTTATTCCACCCCTCAGCTGCCTCAAATGCCTCCTTCTTGCCACGCAATACATGGATGGTAAGTGGCTCCATATATGACGGCCATCGTGTATATCGATCCGGAAGGGGTTGAGGTTCAAGCCCATAATTATAGACATCCGTCAGTTTGTCTATATAGACGAAAGAGTTGTCCCCAAAATTCCTCACGGACGAAGGAATGGTCAGCTTGGTTATGACATAAGGAAAGTAAAAGGCATCGGCTTCTACATCGCTTGTCACGCGAGGAATAGAAATCTCTGCCATCGAGGGCGGGCAGGTGATGAGCCGCGACTTGTTCTTGTTGAAGAGCATGCCGCCCGACGACGAGAAGGTAGGATTCTCCTCGTCCACGATGATGGAGGAAGAGGAGTTTGCGTCAGTCACAAAGCCTTCCACAGGAATGATGTTCAGAGCCTTGTCGCCAATGCTCCATACCTTCTTGGGTATGTGGATTTCCTTCAGATAGGCCACGCGGAAGGCTTCTGCCCCTATCTCACGGACGGTCTCAGGCAGACGGAGCACACCGTCGCCCAACCGAGTACAGTAGTCGAAGGCATTGTCACCTATCTTGGTCACGCCAGGCTGGAAGTTGAAGCCCTGAATCTGGCTGTCCTGGAAGGCTCCCTTGCCTATCTCTCGCACCTTGCCTGCTATCACCAGTTGGTCGATGCGCGCAGCCTTGAAGGCCTTGTCACCTATCTTCTGCATGTTCAGCAGTTGCAGGGTGCCGCCTATCTGGGCACCTTGGAAGGCTCCCTCGCCGAGGTAGGTCAGCGTGGAGGGAACGAAGTAGAACTTCTTGCGACTGCTGGCATACGTGCCAGTGGAGAAAGCGTAGTCGCCGATGCGCTCGATGCCCACCAGGTGACTGCCGTCGTCGCTCCAACGCTGGGGCAGGCCTATCTCGTTCTGGGAGTTGCAGCCATAGAATGCAAAGTCGTCCACCTCGCGCAGGGTGCTTGGCAGATAGACGTTGGTGATGTCGGTGCGCTCGTAGAAGGCGTACGGGCCAACGGAGGTAACGGGATAGGTCTGCCCGTCCACCTCCACCTCATCGGGGATGCGCAGTTCACCCGGGTTCTTTCCGTAGAGCAGACGCGCCTCACCGTTACTGGTGACCTCATACACCAAGCCATCGATGTCGTGCCCCTCGGGGTTGTTGGGCTGAATGCCGATGATGGCATAGAAGCCACGTACATACTCGGGGCCTCCGACAATGACGACGCCGGGCTTCTGGACGGTCACTGCCGTACTGCGGTAGTAGCCGTCGTACTGACCACCCCAGCCCAGATTCATGTGGAAGAACCCCGCGTCGTCGTACCCGTCGCACACAAAGGCGTGTCCGTCGCCCGCACCTGCAGGATATCCTGCCATGATGACAGGGCGGTGGTTGTCCATTTCTTCCTTGAGCAGGACATCGAAGTTCTCACCCTCCGCATCCGCCGTGACAGTTCGCAAGCCCTCGCCCTTATAGGAGAAGAACTTCCGAAGCCCTTCCTGCACCTTGTCCATATAGGCAGGTGTCTTGTCATAGCCATACTTGGCCTCGCTGGCCACACCGCAGTCATAGACCAGACGCGCCATGGCAGCCCCACTGGTCTCCATGTGTTCCCAGTCATAGACCGACTGGTAGAAATCCACCTCTATCCACTTATGTTTCCAATAAGCATTCAGGTCTTCCATGTAGAGCCGATAGTAGTAGCCGTTCTTGTTGTGTCCACGCTCGGGCCACTTGTGGTAGTTCATCACCTGCGCCATGGCTATGGGCACGCAGCCCGCCATGCAGTGCATTCCCAGTGTGTCGGGATCGGGACAGAGGTCGTTCCAGGGAGAATCCTGATTCCACTGAGTTCTGAGCAGCGGCCCCACCACGGGCGTGCCAGCCTCCGCCTTGCGGGGACGAGCCAACGCTGTTGGGATGCGGTGTTTCGCGTTAGCGGTACGTTCGCTGCTCTTCGTTCCTATCTCGGAAGCGACACGTCGCGTCCCTACAATCTGTGCGACATAGACATCGAGGAGGTCGCGCAGGTTAGGGGGAATCTGGTCGTAGGAGAAGGTGCCCTTGTCGCAATAGCCCAGGACGGGACTGTCACTTTGGTCGTCACCCGAAACGATGACAAAGCCACCGCCATCCGTCTCTGCATTGAAGACATAGAGCGAGGGAGCGTCGTCGTCTGCTCCCTTGGCTGCGTAGCCCAGACGGGGCTTTCCTGCCCGCCGGCTTGCTGCCTTCTTTCCTCCCTTTTGGGAACCGCCCGCCATCGAGGCGAACATCTGTTGGGCGATTTGTGCAGCGTCGTCCTGGCTCACGACATCGGCCCTGACCATTCCTGTCACCCACAGGAACAGGGCAAGTAGAATGCCTTTTTTCATGATACTTCTTTGCTTATATTACTAATATGTTGCCACAAAAATAGCGATAAAGTAACGGGCGGTGGCTTACAAAACCCGTAAATCGACTTACAAAAGCGGTATTTGTAAGTCGTTTAGCCTTCGGAAGCTCGCGACGCGACGCTACGGGGCTGCCGGCCGAGCACCAGGGGGATGGCGATACAGCATGGTAAGGCTGGGACCGGAACCTCCGGAAGTGAAATGCTCTGCCACTGGTGGCAGAAGCTCCTGCCACTGGTGGCACAAATGTCTGCCACTGGTGGCGGAGGGCGTCAGGTATTGATGTTTGGGGCCGAGGGTTAGGAGGCCAGGGTACAAGGGTTAGGAGGCCAGTACTGGAAAGTCAGGAGGCCAGTGCGGGAGGCTTAGGGGGCTGGGGGCGCGAAGTTTAGGAAGGGAGCTGCTGTCGCCATTCGGAGGGGGTCATGCCTGTCAGCGACTTGAAGGTGCGGAAGAAGGAGGTTTCGTTGGCAAAGCCTACTTCCATGTAGAGCATGGTGGTCTTCTTCTCGGGCTGCTGCCTAATCAGCTGCTTGGCACGCTCCACACGGTAGCCGTTGATGAACTGGGAGAAGGAACAGCCACGGGCGGAATTGATGCAGTTGGAGATGTATCGGCTGTTGACCCCGAGCAGCGAGGCCACGTCGGAGAGCTTCAGGTCGGGCCGCAGATACAGCCGTTGCGTCTCCATCAGGCTCACGATGCGCTGCATCAGGTGTTCCGTGGAATTGGAACCGTTGGGGGCTAAGGTTTCGTCTTCCTCCTCTGGGTTTTGCGGGTGTTCTCTTCTTCTGCGACGAATCACGAACCACAGTGCCGCCAGCAGCAGTACTGCAAGTGCCGATGCGATTGATAGGTACCACCAGCGGCTGCCCGTGGCTTCGACGGCACGCCCGGCCAGGGGCAGCAGATAGACGGCGCGATAGGGGGCGAAGTTGTCGTCATGGCCTCCTCCGCCCACCATCATGAGGTTTCCGTCTGCCATGAGCAGGGGGTGCACGCCACCCACCTCGGGCAGGGGGTCGGTATAGTAGAGTGTCAGGGGTGCGCTGCCAGTCTCCTCAACCTGGCCGTAGTCGATGCGCAGGACGTAGAGCATAGTCGGCTCGCCACGCTGACGGATGGCATTGCAGCCTACGATGTATGCCCGCCGCAAACGACGGTCGGCCAGCACGTTGCCAGAGTAGAGGATGCGTCCAAAAGGAGTTTCCATCGGGACGGGGCAGGCGGTGGGCAGGAGGGAGAAGAGGGTGTCGCGCACGAGGGCGATGGCCACCCGGGCCTCCCGTTGCTTCTCGACGGAGGCTCCTGCCTCATAGTGCTGGACGGGAAAGAGGTAGGCATACTGGGCGCGCGACTCGTCGCCAATGAAACAGACGTCGGAAGAGTAGTTGTCCAGGAATATCGTAGGTCGCCACTCGTCAAACAGCGCTGGACGAAAGGCAGGACCATGAAGTTGGTCAACCCAAATGGTGTCGAGCGGATGGCCACAGGTGTCTGTCCGACTGAACATGACCGCATTGTCCCCCGACGTACGGAACACAAGAGGATAGGAACGCTGGGACGTAGGTTTGCTGACGGGCGCGAAGAACTTCTCGCCGTCGAACATCTCTATCATGTCCTTCTCGTACCAGTTTCCGGTAATCACCACCCGACCGCTGTCCAGTTCCAGCCCCGTGGCCAAGGTACGCTTCTGGTCGAGGCAACCGAAGCCCCGGAAGGAGTGACTGGCGGGGTCGTACATCTCCACGGAGAAGGTCTGCCCGATGCCCAGGGGCTTCTCGCTGCCTCCTGCCAACAGGACCTTTCCCGACCGCAGGGGCACGCAAAGGGAGTTGTCGTGGGTGTAGGCCATGTCCATGAGGTGCCATTTGCCGTCCTTCAGGTATTCAGCCGTCGGGGTAGGCACAAAGCCCGTCGTGTGTCCGCCAAAGGCCACCACCTCATCCCCGAGGCGCAAGATGGCATGCCCCGCACGCGGCATAGTAAGGTCGGCCAGACGCTGGGGCTCAATCTTGACAAAGCGGCAGCTATCGGTGTTCGCCCAAAGCGGAAGAGCAAGGAGCAGAAGGAGCAGTAGGGGAGCGTATCGTTTCATGTTCATGGGTTGTTTGTGGGCAAAGATATGAAATAAAATGCAGATAAGAGGAACGTATAAGGAAATATTTCGTATTTTTGCAGTCGAAGAAAGAAAACCATGGACTTACTGAGCGAGATACGTCGGCCCATAGAGGCTGAACTGGAGGACTACAGAAGGCTGTTTGAACGGACGCTGCAGACGGAGAACCCGCTGCTGAGGGTGGCTCTGAGCCATCTGCTGCAGCGAAGGGGGAAGCTGATGCGTCCGATGCTGGTGCTGCTATCGGCCCGATACGTGGGGAGCGCGGGGGAGGCTGTGACGCATGCCGCCGTGGCACTGGAACTGCTGCACACGGCTTCGTTGGTTCATGACGACGTGGTGGACGAGAGTGACCGCAGGAGGGGACAGCATTCGGTGAACGCATTGCTGGACAACAAAGTGGCGGTGCTGGTGGGGGATTTCCTGCTCTCCAAGGCATTGTATCATGCGGCACAGACAGGTTCGCCAGAGGTGGTGACGTGGGTGGCCGAGCTGGGACAGACGCTCTCCGACGGTGAACTGCTGCAGCTGGCTAACACGGACTCGGAGCTTTTCTGTGAGGAGGCTTACTATGAGGTGATAGAGAAGAAGACGGCTTCGCTCTTCAGCAGTTGTGCCCGCATAGGCTGCAGGTTGGCTGGGGGGAGCGGGCAGGAGGTGGACCGCATGGCGGAGTTTGGGCGTCAGGTAGGGCTCTGCTTCCAGTTGCGCGACGACATCTTCGACTACGACAAGACGAACAGAGCCGGCAAGCCTACGGGGAACGACCTGCGCGAGGGGAAACTGACGCTGCCCGTGATTTATGCACTCTCACGCGAGGAGGGTAGGGCACTGCGTGAGACGGCGCTGAGGGTCAGGCGAGGGGAGGCCAGCGAGGAGGAGACAGCCCGACTGGTGGCGCTGGCACACGAGCAAGGGGGGATAGCCTATGCCATGTGGGCCATGGAAGAATGCCGGGACAGGGCACTGGCTCTGATAGAAAAGGACAGGGACCCCAGCATGGTGGAATCCCTGTCGGCGTATGCCCGGTTTGTGGCTGACCGTTCGGTTTAGTCGGTATTCAGCAATTCATAGAGTTTGTCCAGCTTCGGGGCGATGATAATCTCCGTCCGGCGGTTCTTGGCACGCCCCTCGGGCGTGGCATTGGTATCCACGGGCTTGAACTCACCGCGTCCGCAGGGCTGAATCTGCAGGGGAGAGACATCGTAGGTCTCCGTAAGTATGCGTACCACGCTGGTGGAACGTATGACGGAGAGGTCCCAGTTGTCCTGAAAGATGGCCGTGTGGATAGGGATGCTGTCGGTGTGTCCCTCGATGTAGATGTCGATGTCGGTCTGCTTGTTCAGCACCTCGGCCAGTTTGCCCAAGGCTTGCTTACCCAGTTCGTTGACGTTGGCACTGCCCGACTCGAAGAGCAGTTTGTCACTCATGGCCACGTAGACCTTGCCTCCTTCCTCACGCACGGTGAGTTCGTCGCTGCTGAATCCGTTGAGGGCTCCCTTCACGTTGTCCAACAGGCTCTTCACCCGCTGGTTCTGGTCGTTGATTACCTTCTGCAGCTGACTGATGGTCTTGTCGCGCTCACCCAGCAGTTGGTTCTTCTCACTCAGTTGGGCCGTGAGTCGCTGGTTCTCGCTGTTGCTGTTGGCCAGCAGGCTCTGGTAGTTGCGCAGTCCCTTTCCCATCTGGGTGGTGTCGTTCATGAGCGCGAGGCATTGGCTGCCCAGGTTGCTGCACTCCTTGCGCGAGCTGAGCAACAGGTTGGCCAGACTGTCTCTGCTGTACAATGCTGCCAGGCGGCCCGTCTCTGCCATCTCGAATTTCTTCTTGCTGACAAGGCAGGAGGAGCAGAGGAGCGACAGAAGGACCATAAAGGATAGTTTCAGTGTCTTCATTCTCTATTTTCGTTAGTTTGTTGTACAAAAATGTTTTGCCCTTACGTTCAGGTTATCAAGGGTTTAAGTCTTCCCTTGGGGCGCTGAGAATCGCTTGCTTTACGCCGAGACGGGTAACGGGTCGTAATTTTCGACGCTCAGAGGGGAAGATGAGTCAGAAGAACTTCACTTCCTTACCCTCAATCTCGCTCAGCAGCAAATTGGCCAGTCGACTGGTGCCGAGACGCAGCCACTGGTTGGTGAGCCACTTTTCGCCCAACACCTCCTTCACGATGGTGTAGTAGACAATGGCATCGTGGACGGTGTTGAGTCCGCCCGCAGGTTTGAAGCCTATCTGTATGCCCGTCTGGTCGTAGTATTCCTTGATGGCCTGACACATGACGTAGGCTGCCTCGGGCGTGGCAGCGGGTTTCTCCTTGCCTGTGCTGGTCTTGATGTAGTCGGCACCGGCATACATGGCCAGCAGGGAAGCCTTCTTGATGTTCTCGGCTGAGCCCAGCAGACCTGTCTCCAGTATGACCTTCAGCTTACGCTCGCCACAGATGGCCTTCAGCTCGAAGATTTCGTCGCTTACGGTCTCGTAGTCGCCGGAAAGGAACTTGCCGACGCTCATCACCATGTCTATCTCTGTTGCATCATCCTTCAGAGCCAGCGCGGTCTCGGCCACCTTCACCTCGAGCAGTGCCTGAGAAGAGGGGAAACTGCCGCTCACGCAAGCCACTTCCACTCCGTCCACTTCCAGACTCTGGCTCACAATCTTTGCAAAGCAGGGATAGACGCAGATGGTAGCCACGTGAGGCAACTCGGGGTAGGCACCGGCAAAATCGTTCACGCGCTCGGTGAAGCGCAGCACGCTCTCGTCGCTGTCAGTGGTCTTCAGGGTGGTCAGTTCGATGCTTCCCATCAGGAACTTCTTTACCTCCAACGTCTCGTTTTGGGGAACTTTCTCTTCGATGAGCTTGGCTACGGTGCGAGCAACTTCTTCATCGTTCAGTTTCGTGTTGTACTTGGCCAGCATCTGGTCGTACTTGCTTAGTTCTTCTGCCATAGTTTTCTTAGTCTTTATGGGTTAGTTTTTGGTTGTTCTTATGTCTGTTCTTGTCTCTCGCAGTCTTCTTCTCGAAACTTTTCCGGAGGGCTTCGGTCAAGTCCACGCCCGTCTGGTTAGCCAGGCAAATGAGCACCCACAGCACGTCGGCCATCTCTTCGGCAGGGTCTTGGTTTTCTCCCTCTTTGAAACTCTGCTCACCATACTTGCGGCTCATCACACGGGCCAGTTCGCCCACCTCTTCAGTCAGAACGGCCATGTTCGTGAGTTCCGAGAAATAACGTACTCCGTACTCGCGTATCCACGCGTCCACGCGCTCCTGTGCCTCTTTTATTGTCATAATATGCCGAAGTAAGAAAGGATTAGAATTGTGATGAAAATAATTGGAAACATAATCAATGTGTGTATGTTAGTTTTCTTATACTCTTTGAAGTGTATCATTTCGTACACCATACGAATAAATATCATTATACATCCGGGGTATAAGATGTACAACCATATATTTCCTTTGTACAACCAACCAATCAGAAAAGAACTTATAAAAAGGATAATTCCTATCTTCCATAACCATTCGGTAATTGTATTTGCATTCATATTTTTCATAGTGTGCTTATTCCTTATTTTTAGTGTCCATACAGATGGTCACAGGACCGTCGTTGATAAGTGAGACCTGCATATTGGCACCAAACTCGCCAGTTCCTATCGGTTTGCCCAGAAGACTTGTGAGTTGCCTGCAGAAAGCCTCGTAGAGGGGAATTGCAAACTCAGGTCGAGCCGCACGGATGTAACTGGGACGGTTGCCTTTCTTCGTACTTGCCATCAGGGTGAACTGACTGACTACGATGATGTCGCCTCCGGCATCCACGACGCTGCGGTTCATGACCCCCTCGGCATCATCGAAGATGCGCAGGGCCACAATCTTACGGCACAGCCAGTCGATATCCTCTTCAGTGTCGGCCTCTTCTATGCCTAACAGGATGAGCATTCCGCCTCCTATGGCCGTTTTGGTTGAGCCACAGATGGTTACTGATGCTTGTTTGACTCGTTGGATGACGATTCTCATATGCTTTTCCAGTTGTTTCTGATGGCAATATTACTCATTTTTTTCTTCTCCTGCAAGTGCAAGCGATTCTTTTAGGATTCTTGCCTTGGCAGAACCTATCAGAGTCGCAATTTCCTCTTCGTCGGCCAGGCGTATCCGTTTCACGCTCTTGAATTTCTTGATGAGGACCTCCTGTGTCTTCTTTCCTATACCTTTTATATTATCCAGTTCGCTCGACAGCTGGTGCTTGCTCCGCTTGTCACGATGGAAAGTGATGGCATAGCGGTGAACCTCATCCTGAATGTGGGTGAGCAGGTGGAACAGTGCGCTGTCAGTCTTTAGCCCAACTACCTTCGGGGGGAAGCCGAACAGCAGTTCGTTGGTGCGGTGGCGGTTGTCCTTGGCCAGTCCTGCGATGGGAATTTGCAGTCCGAGTTCGTCCTCTACCACCTCCCTGACTACTTCCATCTGCCCTCGTCCACCATCGGTGATGATGAGGTCGGGTAGGGGAGTCTGCTCGTCAATCATACGTGAGTATCTTCGCCGTACGACTTCTTTCATTGAGGCATAGTCATCGGGACCCTCCACAGTCTTGATGATGTATTTCCTGTAGTCTTTTTTCGAAGGTTTGCCCATCCTGAACACTACGCATCCTGCCACGGCATCGGTACCTTGCGAATTGGAGTTATCGAAGCATTCTATCTGTACGGGCATTTTCTCCAGACCGAGTACACTTTGGAGTTCCTTCATCAGTCGCACGCTCTTCTGCTCTGGATTCAGTTTGTCGTTCTGGCTCATTCGGTCTTTCCTGTACTGTAAGACGTTGAGTTTCGACAGTTCCAACAGTTTCTTCTTGTCCCCTTTTTGGGGAATGGTGAAACAGATGTCTTTCAGTTCAAGTTCCACGGGAAACGGTACGATAATCTCCTTACTCTCACTGGGATAGCGTTCACGCATTTCTCCAATTCCAAGTACCAGAAGTTCCTCCTCCGTCTCGTCCAGCTTCTTTTTTAGTTCGAAGGTGAAAGCTTGCGTTATACATCCGTTGGCAACGTGCAGGTAGTTGACGTATGCCTCCTTTTCGTCTACCTCTATGTTATACACGTCGATGTTGTGCAGGGTGCTGCTTACCACTTCGCTCTTGCTCCGGTAGTTTTCCAACATCAGGAATCTTTTCTTCACCTCCTCGGCTTCCTCGAAACGCATTTCTGCTGCCAATTGCTGCATCTCGGCTATCATGTTGCGCTCAATCTCGCGCGTGTTACCTTTCAGTATCTCCTTCGCTTCGTCTATCCACCTCATATAGGTTGTCCTGTCCACTTTGCCTATGCATGGGCCAGCGCAGTTGTGGATGTGATAGTCCAGGCATTCACGATAGCGTCCTTGTTTGATGCCTTCTGCTACGATGGGTTCGCTGCATTTGCGGATGGGATAGAGTTTCTTGATGAGGTCCAACAACATGTGTAGCGTGGAAACGTGGCTATAAGGACCAAAGTAGGTGCCGTATCTTTTGTTTATCTTGCGTGTTTGGAAAATGCGCGGAAAGTATTCGTTGGTTACTACGATTGAAGGATAGGTTTTACCGTCTTTTAGCAGGATGTTGTATTTGGGATTCCATTGCTTGATGAGGTTGTTCTCCAGTAATAGGGCATCCTCTTCTGTGTTCACTACAATGTACTTAATATCCCGAATACTCCTGACTAAATGAGCTGTTTTCAGACTTTGATGGTCTTTCTGAAAGTAACTGGATACTCTGCGTTTCAATCGCTTAGCCTTACCTACATAGATGATTGTTCCAGTTTCATCGAGATACTGGTAACATCCTGGGCTATCTGGCAAATTGCTGACAATGCCTTTTAGGTACTCACTTACTTCCTTCTGCAAGGCTTAAATCTTGATTAATGTGGTGATTTCTGTGTCTTCGTCAAACTGAGCTCGGCCGTTTAGCCCCTCAATGGTCAGTTCGATGATGAAGTTTATGTATGTTTTCTTCGGATTGAACGAATTTACGAGCTCGTAAGCAGCTTTCATGCTGCCACCTGTTGCCAGAAGGTCGTCATGCAGCAGGACGATGTCGTCGGAGGAAATAGCATCGGAGTGAATCTCGATGATGTCCTTGCCATATTCCTTCATGTAGCTGGCTTTTCTTGTTTCTGCAGGCAATTTTCCAGGCTTTCTGCACATCACGAAGCCGGCCCCCAGCCGATAAGCCAATGCAGCACCCACAACAAATCCGCGACTTTCTATGCCCACAACCTTCGTTATACCTTTGTTTTTATAAATATCGTAAAGTTCATCAATCATAATTCGCAGGCACTCTTCGTTCTTGAACAATGTGCTTACGTCCTTGAACTGGATTCCTTTGATGGGAAAATCGGGAACATTCCTCAGGTTTTTCAGTAGTGTTGGATTATTCATCTTTTATTGTTTTGCTTTGTGTTATATTGTCACGTTTACCCGGTTCTTTCGTGCATTCGTTTCACGTGAAACTATCGTCCCATGAGTACCAGTAGGACGTTGATGTCACTGGGAGAGACACCAGGAATGCGACTGGCTTGTGCCAGTGTTTCTGGATCTATGCGTTCCAGCTTTTGTCTTGCTTCGGTGGAAAGGGATGAAATTTCCGAATAATGGAATCGTCCTTTGATGTTCAGTTCCTCCAGCCGTTGCATTTTGTCTGCCAGTTGTTGTTCTCGTTCGATATATCCTTTGTATTTTATTTGAATCTCTGTGGCTTCAACGGTTTCTTCTCTGTTTTCACCTAATTGGTCAAGTTGTTCTTTAAGTTTCCCAATATGCGGTTCCAGGTCAGTTAGGTTGAGTTGCGGACGCGATATGAGGTCAATTAGTTTGCAACCGCGTTTGAGCGGTGTGGAACTGAGAGCTTCTAGAACAGGGTTTATTCGCTCGGCCTTGATGGAATATTTGGTACAGAAATCTATGATTCGTTTGATGCCTTCCTTCTTTTTCTTCCAGCTGTCCAGACGTTCTCGGGTTGCCAAGCCAAGTTCATAGCTGCGTTCGGTGAGACGTGCGTCAGCATTGTCCTGACGAAGCAGTATACGGTATTCGGCTCGTGAGGTAAACATACGGTAGGGTTCATCTACTCCTTTGGTCACGAGGTCGTCGATGAGTACGCCGATATAACTCTCGTCACGTTTCATCGTAAAGGGCTTACTGCCAGAACACTTCAATGCCGCATTCAAACCAGCCACCAGTCCCTGACCGGCAGCCTCTTCATAACCTGTTGTGCCGTTTACTTGACCCGCCAGGAAAAGTCCGTCTATCAGTTTCGATTCCAGTGTGTGTCGAAGTTGGGTGGGATCGAAATAATCGTATTCGATGGCATAGCCTGGACGATAGATTCGCAGGTCGCGGAAAGCAGGGATAAGACGCAAAGCTTCTAATTGCACGTTGATGGGCAGTGAGGAAGAGAAACCGTTGAGGTAATACTCTTGTGTGTTGGTTCCTTCTGGCTCTAAGAAGAGTTGGTGCTGCTCTTTGTCAGCAAAGGTAACGAGTTTTGTCTCTATGCTGGGGCAGTAACGTGGCCCTATGCTTTGTATCTGTCCGTTGTAGAGAGGGGAGTCGGGCAGGCCTTGCCGAAGCCGCTCGTGAACAGCAGGGTTGGTGTAGGTTATCCAGCAGGGGAGGGCAGATAGTCTGGACTCCTCGGAAATTCTGGATAATCCGGAAGTTCCGGCCATGTAAGAGAAGCGATGGAAGTCCGTGTCGCCGTCCTGACGAGTCATGTCCTCAAAGTGAACGCTACGGCCATCTATGCGCGCAGGCGTGCCAGTTTTCATTCTTCCTACATTGATGCCGTGGCGAGCAATGCTCTCCGAGAGGTGGAGCGATGCAGGTTCAGCACAGCGTCCACCGGATAGCTTGGTTCGCCCGATGTGCATTAAACCATTGAGGAACGTCCCTGCGGTAATAATCACACAGCGGGCACGGAAGGTGACATCAAGATAGGTGAGCACACCTGTGACTTGTCCATTCTCCACAAGCAGTTCCTTCACGTGGTCTTGCCAGATGCTCAGATTATTCTGGTTCTCAAGCACTTTGCGCCAGGCCCAGATGAATCGTCCGCGGTCGCACTGGGCACGGGGACTCCACATGGCGGGGCCCTTTGAACGATTGAGCATGCGGAACTGAATCGTGGTCAGGTCGGTGACCTCACCCATGTGTCCGCCAAGAGCATCTATCTCTCTGACTATCTGCCCTTTGGCTATTCCACCTACAGCTGGATTGCACGACATCTGTGCTATCTTGTTCATGTCCATGGTGATGAGCAGCGTCTGTGCCCCCATTTGGGCAGCCGCAGCCGCAGCCTCGCATCCAGCGTGGCCAGCACCTACTACGATGATGTCGTACTTTTGTTGCATGAGTGGTTTCCGTTTATACTGCAAAATTAATCATTTTGTGGAAAACTAACCATACGTTTATCTGTTTTTATGCTTCCGACCCACAAATTCATTATTAAAGGTTATTGCTTATGGTTTTCTGTACGTTTTCTCTTAAAATGTTTGTGTGAGTGGTGAAAAAACCTTAAATTTGTGCCTGTAATACCTAAAAATAGGTAGGCACGTGCGTGAAGAATCGATAGAATAAACAATAATTAATAACTTAACTCAATCATTATCTATGTGGTTAACTAATTCATCAATCGGTAGGAAGGTAGTTATGTCCGTGACCGGACTGGCACTTGTCCTATTTCTGACGTTCCACGCATCGATGAATGTCGTGGCTCTCATCAGTGCGAAGGGCTACAACATGATTTGCGAGTTCCTGGGTGCCAATTGGTATGCTGTAGCGGCTACCGTGGGTCTGGCTGCCCTAGTAGTCCTGCATTTCGTCTATGCCTTGTGGCTGACCCTGCAGAACCGTAAGGCTCGCGGCGGCAACTCGTATGCCGTGACCGACAAGCCCGAAAAGGTGGAGTGGGCCAGTCAGAACATGTTCGTGCTGGGCATCATCGTCATCCTCGGTCTGTGCCTGCACCTCTACAACTTCTGGTACAACATGATGTATGCCGAACTGTTCCATACGGCGGGCGAACCATTGGCAGCCAATGGGGTATTCCACATCATTAATACTTTCCACGGCAGGTTTGGTATCGTCTATACCTGTGTGTACCTGATTTGGCTTGCAGCTCTTTGGTTCCATTTGACACACGGTATCTGGAGCAGCGTACAGACTTTGGGCTGGAGTGGTAAGGTATGGTTCCAACGCTGGAAGTGCATCGGCAATATCTATGCCACCATTGTTGTTCTAATGTTCGCAGCCGTTGCCGTCGCTTTTGCCTGTGGACATAAGCCTTGCGACCTGAAGTGCGGTCATGACTTCCCTCCCACCGAGTGTGTTATGCCCGATGGTGTCGTGCCTCCCTGTCCTGGTAAGCCTTGTCCTCTTGGTAATCCTGGTATGCCCGTTCCTCCTTGTAAGGATGGCAAGCCCGGTTGTGGTCATCATGGTCCTCATCATGGCAAGCCTCATCAACTCCATCAGTAATTCGTAACTCCTAACTCGTAATGTAAGAAAACTATGGCAAAAGTAATAGATTCTAAGATTCCTGCAGGTCCCGTGCCTGAGAAATGGAAGGAATATAAGGCACACCAGCGACTGGTGAACCCCAAGAATAAACTGAAACTCGATGTCATTGTCGTGGGTACGGGCTTGGCCGGTGCCTCGGCTGCTGCCTCATTGGCAGAGATGGGCTTCAATGTGTATAACTTCTGCATTCAGGATTCGCCCCGTCGTGCGCACTCCATCGCTGCACAGGGCGGTATCAATGCTGCCAAGAACTACCAGAACGACGGCGACTCGGTTTATCGTCTGTTCTACGACACCGTGAAAGGTGGCGACTATCGTGCCCGTGAGGCCAACGTCTATCGTCTGGCTGAGGTTAGCAACAACATCATCGACCAGTGCGTGGCACAGGGTGTTCCCTTCGCTCGCGAGTACGGTGGCATGTTGGCCAACCGCTCGTTCGGTGGTGCTCAGGTAAGCCGTACGTTCTATGCTAAGGGTCAGACGGGCCAGCAGTTGCTACTCGGTGCCTACTCTTCGTTGAGTGCTCAGGTACAGACAGGCAAGGTTAAGCTTTTTACTCGCTATGAGATGGAGGACGTGGTCATCGTTGACGGCCGTGCCCGTGGTATCATCGCCAAGAACCTCGTGACTGGTAAGTTGGAGCGTTTCAGCGCTAATGCTGTGGTTATTGCTACCGGTGGTTACGGCAACACCTACTTCCTCTCTACCAACGCTATGGGTTGTAACTGCACGGCTGCCGTGCAGTGCTACCGCAAGGGTGCCTACATGGCTAACCCTGCCTATGTGCAGATTCATCCCACCTGTATTCCCGTTCACGGCGACAAGCAGTCGAAGTTGACGCTGATGTCAGAATCGCTGCGTAACGACGGCCGCATCTGGGTTCCCAAGAAGCTTGAGGATGCCAAGAAGTTGCAGGAAGGTACGCTGCAGGGCTGGGAAATCCCCGAGGAAGACCGCGACTACTATCTGGAGCGCCGCTATCCCGCTTTCGGTAACCTCGTGCCGCGCGACGTGGCCTCTCGTGCTGCCAAAGAGCGTTGCGACAAGGGCTTTGGTGTGAACAACACGGGTCTGGCTGTGTTCCTCGACTTCTCTGAGAGTATCAATCGCCTCGGCCTCGACGCCATGAAGCAGCGCTACGGCAACCTCTTTGATATGTACGAGGAAATTACCGATGTTTATCCTGGCGACTTGGCCAACGAAATCAATGGTGTGAAGTACTACAAGCCCATGATGATTTATCCCGCCATCCACTACACGATGGGCGGTGTTTGGGTTGACTACGAACTGCAGACCTCCATCCCTGGCCTCTTTGCCATCGGTGAATGTAACTTCTCCGACCACGGTGCCAACCGCCTCGGTGCTTCTGCTCTGATGCAGGGCTTGGCCGATGGTTACTTCGTTCTTCCTTACACTATTCAGAACTACCTCGCCGACCAGGCTATCTGGCCGAAGGTATCGACTGACCTGCCCGAGTTCGCAGAGGCAGAGAAGGGTGTTGAGGCTGAGATCGACCGCCTGATGAACATCAAGGGTAAGCGCTCCGTTGACTCTATCCACAAGGAACTCGGCCACATCATGTGGGAGTACGTAGGTATGGGTCGCACAGCCGAAGGCCTGAAGACCGGTATTGAAAAGATGAAAGAGCTTCAGAAGGAATTCGACACGAACCTCTTCGTGCCCGGCTCGAAGGAAGGCCTGAACGTAGAGCTCGACAAGGCCATCCACCTGCGCGACTTCTTCACGATGGGCGAACTGGTGGCCCATGATGCCCTCTCGCGCAACGAATCCTGCGGCGGACACTTCCGCGAGGAATACCAGACCGAGGAAGGTGAAGCCAAGCGCGACGACGAGAACTTCTTCTACGTCGGCTGCTGGGAGTATCAGGGCAAGGACAAAGATCCCGAACTCATCAAGGAGCCTCTGGAATACGAAGCAATTAAGGTTCAAACGAGAAACTATAAGAACTAAGCATCATGGCAAAGAATATATCAGTTACAATTAAGTTCTGGAAGCAGAACGGCCCCAAGGACAAGGGCCATTTCGATACCCATGAATTGAAGAACGTGCCCGACGACACCTCATTCCTCGAGGCCCTCGACATCATGAACGAGGAACTCATCGAGGCGGGCAAGGAGCCCTTCGTGTTCGACCACGACTGCCGCGAGGGTATCTGCGGTATG
>ERZ842401.1870-NODE-1870-length-28967-cov-4.534034_pt1 | contig 28967 bp, 14 predicted proteins | sample MGYA00521270_ERZ842401 | MGnify/ENA primary metagenome ERZ842401 (study PRJEB31892, sample SAMEA3878208) | bioreactor metagenome | biome: Moose rumen | place: Sweden | collected 2011-10 | study: EMG produced TPA metagenomics assembly of the PRJEB12797 data set... | reverse complement strand
ACCCCCTTGCCGTCGGGATTGTTCATCAGACGATGGTGCGTGACCACCGCGCATTCCTTTGCGAATCCGGCCACGTGCTCGGCCTCGCGGCTGAAGAAGGATTTGGGTATGAAAAGAGGGAAATAAGCGTTCTGCACGCCTGTTTCCTTGAATGCTTTGTCGAGTATGCCCTGCATTTTTTCCCAGATGGCATAGCCATAGGGTTTGATGACCATGCACCCGCGTACCGCCGATTGCTCGGCCAGATCCGCCTTCACTACAATGTCGTTGTACCACTGGGAATAATTTTCCGACCTTGGTGTAATTTCTTTTGCCATAAAAAACTTTAGAAAAATCTGCGCTTTTTTACGATATTTGCATCTGAATATAAAACGGAACGATATTTGTCCGTCTTTATCAGACGGGGCAAATATACAAAAATAAAAGGAGATTGGATTATGGCACGCAGACTGATATCGTTATTGCCTCTGGCGCTTCTTGCAATATCCTGCGGAGTTTCAGGCGGGTACGGCACGGCGCAGCGCTTTCAGGACGGGATTTACTATAAGGGATTCGACAAGGACATGCAGGTTGCAGAGCCTTTGTCGGAGGAGGATTTCCAGCGTCTTGCCGCCGAGAACATCCGCAAGGAGCAGCAGGGGAAGAAGGATACGCTGGTGCTGGTCTATGACGACAGCTGGAGCTGGGGCTGGAACTGGGGCCGTCCCTGGTATGGATGGTACGGCGGCTGGCATCACGGATGGTACGGCGGCTGGCGTTTCGGCTGGGGCGGATGGTACGATCCCTGGTACAGTCCTTACTATTATGGCGGATGGTACGACCCGTGGTACGGCCCGTATTATTCATGGTACTACGATCCCTGGTATGATCCCTGGTACGGCCCTCATTACGGCTCCTATTACAGCCACCATCATTCCTACGGTTTCAACGAAAACTACTACCACTATCGCGGGGCCGCCCGTTCCGACGTCAAGGGCGGCAACTATGCCGGTTCGAGAGGAATGGGCAGCACCGGGCGTTCCGGGGTGAACTACTACGGCGGCAGCCGCAGCGGCGCCGCAGCTTCGTCAGCTGCTTCGGGATTCTCCCGCAGCGGCGTCTCCGGCACGTCTTCAGGCAGAAGCGGCTCCGCAAGCGCCTATTCCCGCAGCGGTGGTTCTTCCGGCTCGGGCGGCAGCTCTTATTCCCGCAGTTCCTCTTCTTCGGGCTCCGGCAGCTCCTCGTACTCCCGCAGTTCGTCTTCGAGCTCCAGAAGCAGCAGTTCTTCTTCAAGTTCCCGCAGTTCTTCGTCGAGCTCCAGGAGCAGCAGCTCTTCGTCTTCCAGCTATAGCAGTGGGGGCAGCCGCAGCGGCGGTTACAGCGGAGGCGGCTCCGGCGGTTATAGCGGAGGCAGCTCCGGAGGCGGTCACAGTTCCGGCGGCGGTGGCCGCAGCGGCAGATAGTTTCATTTCAAAAAAAGAATGGCAATGAAAAGAATATCCATAGCAATTTCAACGCTCTTGCTGGTGTTTTCCGCTCTGTCTGCACAGACTATGTCGGACGCCCTTACTCTGGGCCAGACCAATTATTACGGCACAGCAAGGACCCTGGGCATGGGGAATGCCGTAACTGCCGTTGGCGGTGATATGGGTTCCATTTCCATAAACCCTGCCGGAGGTGCGGTGTCCGCATTCTCCCAGGTTACTTTCTCGACGGGATGGAATACCGCATCCAGCAGTTCTTCCTATGCTGCATCTTACGATTCTTACGACTCCCGGGCCGCTTATACCGGAGATTTCGAGAACAGCAAGACAAGGATGACCATTCCGAACTTCGGGATGAACCTGTATTTTGAAACGGGCAACCGCAGCGGAGTGCGGGGATGGAATTTCGGTTTCATGATAAACCGTTCCCAGAGCTATACCCAGATGATTTCCGCCTCCGGCCTGGAGGGCCACACCAGCATGACAGGAGCCCTTGCGACCTTTGCCGACAGCATGCCCGGCAATATCCTTGGAAATGACAACAAGTTCGACACCAACTATTCCTGGAATTCGATCTGCGCTTATGACGGCGGGCTCATCAACTTCAATTCCGACGCCGGCACCTATTATGGCTCCGCAGAAACAAAGAAACTGGTCGAGGGTGAATACAGGTACGAGATGCTTGGCTGGCTCCGTCAGAACATAGGCACCACTACCTTGGGCTCCAGGAACGACATTGTCATGAACTATGGCGTCAATATCGACGACCGACTGTTCCTCGGAATAAGCCTCAATTGCCCGATTATCAATTACAAGTACTCCGAATACTATAACGAGACAGCCCAGGATCCCGCCGATTTTCCCGTGACTCCCGAATTTTTCGCAAACAGTTCCGGCGTCTACGTGCAGGGGAATCCCACTTATTATCTCGGGAGCACCTATCAATACAACTATGTGGGCGATGTCAGCGGGGGCAATGCGAAGGTGGGTTTCATATGGCTGCCCGCCGACGGGCTCCGTCTGGGCGCTGCCATCCAGACACCCACGGCTTACACCGTGCATGAAAAATGGTATATCGACGTGAACGCCGAGTTCGAGGATGACGCCCAGAACGCAAGCTCTTCCTCTCCGACAGCCGAGGCGGATTACGACTTCCGGGCTCCATACAGCGCCAGCTTCGGCCTTGCCTACACTCTCGGCCGTACGGCTTTGCTGAGTGTCGACTATGAGATTACCGACTACAGCATCATGAAGTTCAGCGAGCAGAACATCGACGGGTTCTATACTTACGAAGATCCCTTCTACCGCGTAAACCGCCTGAACAAGCTGTTCTGCGGGGTGCAGCACACTCTGAGGGCCGGAGCGGAGTTCCGCGTCCTTCCCGCTTTCTGTCTGCGCGCCGGTTTCAACCTGGCAACCAGCCCCGAACGCCACTATGTGGACAACGAGGGCTATGAGGTGTATGCCGCCGACTACGACAACTGGTTCGACGATTACGAGAGCGGCAAATATTACCTCGACGGCAAAGGGAAGTATTCTTCCGACAGGCTCTTCTCGCTTTCCTTCGGCGCCGGGTATTCTTCCCCGGGCTCATTCTATGCCGACGTGGCCTTCAGGCGTACATCCCTTCCCGATGCATACTATAATGCATACAGCAACTATCTCAGTCACACGGTAAGTGGCGTCACTTACGATATAGTTTCGCCGTCGGTGAAATCCAAGCTCTCTCAGTTTGATGCGGTGCTCACCCTCGGATGGAGATTTTAAATGATGGAATTGACAGCCAGGCAACTTGCAGAAATTCTTCGGGGCACCGTTGACGGCGACCCCGAAGTCCGGATTACGTCTTTTGCAAAGATCGAGCACGGAAAGCCCGGTGCGCTCAGTTTCTATGCAAATCCGAAGTATGAACAGTATGTGTACACCAGCAAATCCAGCATCCTGCTGGTAAATGCTGATTTTGAACCTAAACAAGAAGTAAAGCCTGTCATGGTGCGCGTAGAAAACGCATACAATGCCGTAGCGGAGCTTTTGAAATATGTTTCCGACCAGCGTAAAAAGTACCGCCGCCGCCGCGCGCGCGGCTGCCGTATCGCCTTCAGCGCCAAGATGGGGAAGAAGGTCTCCGTGGGGGCAGGCACTGTAATCGGCAAGAATTGCAAGATAGGGGACTATGGTATTATCCACGAAAACGTGACTATCGGCGCCGGCACCGTGATAGGGCATCACTGCATCATCTATCCCGGTGTAGTGATCTATCCCGGCATGAAGATAGGCGACAATGTGATCCTTCATGCTAACTGCGTGATCGGATCCGACGGTTTCGGAAACGCCCCCCAGCCCGACGGCAGCTGGAAGAAGATAGAGCATCTGGGCAATGTGGTCATCGGCAACGATGTCGAAATAGGTTCCGGCACCACCGTGGACCGTGCCGAGATGGAATCCACCATCATCGGGAACGGAGTCAGGATAGATAATCTTTGCCAAATTGCTCATAATGTTGTCATTGGGGATAACACTGTCATGGCGGCTCAGTGCGGTGTGGCGGGTTCTGCCGTAATCGGAAAAAACTGCATTTTCGCAGGGCAGGTGGGTATCATGGGGCACATAAAAATTGCCGACAACACCACCGTAGGGGCACAGGCCGGCATTGCAGGGCCTGTGCGCAAGAGCGGCCAGGTCCTTCTTGGTTCTCCGGCAATTCCTCACATGCTGTACATGAGAAGCTACGCCAAGTTCAAGCAAGCCGGAGGTGAGTAAATTGAGAAATCCGAAATAATTGCTATCTTTGCGGGCTATTATGAAAGAACGCACACTCAAGAGGAGTTACAGTTTTGAGGGGAAAGGCCTCCATACCGGAGTTTATACTCACATGACAATACGCCCGGCCGCAGCAGGGACGGGTGTCGTTTTTGTCCGTTCCGATCTGGGTGTGCGCATCCCCGCGACAGCCGGATATGTGAGCAGCACCTCGCGTTGTACGCTCATTTCGTCGGGAGAGGCGAGTGTCTCCACCATCGAGCACATAATGTCGGCCCTCACAGGGCTTGGAGTCGACAATGCGATCATCGAAGTCGACAACAAAGAAGTGCCCATCCTCGACGGCAGCGCCCGGTTCTATGCCGAGGCCTTCACCGCCGACGGTTTCGTGGAGCAGGATGCGGAGCGTAAATACATCGAACTTGCCGCCCCTGTGGAATGCAAAGACGAAAATACGGGCTCCTGGGTGAGGATCGAACCGGCCGACAGGCTCAGTTTCGATGTCACTGTCGACTTTGATTCCCGCGTCCTCGGAGTTCAGACCGCTCACTGGGACGAAAGTGTCGATTACGCTTCGCAGATAGCAGTTTGCCGTACTTTCGTATTCTTCCATGAAGTACAGTTCCTGGCGGGCCAGGGGCTTGTGAAAGGAGGAGATGTCGATAATGCGATCGTGGTGGTGGAGCATCCAGTCGATGACGCCACTGTGGCGCACATGGCCGAGCTTTTCGGCCAGCCCAAGCTTTCAGTCACCCCCCAGGGCTACCTGAGCAATCTCGTGCTCAATTTCCCCGACGAATGCGGGCGGCACAAATTACTTGATATTATTGGCGACATGAGGCTAGTCGGAGGATACCTCCGCGCCCATATCACCGCATATAAGCCTGGCCATGCCATCAACACCAAGGCGGCCATGGCAGTTAAAAAATCTCTTTGATATGGCAAACATTCATCCTCTGGCATGTGTCAGTCCTCTTGCAAAGCTCGGTGAGCATGTAGAGGTCGGGCCCTATGCATTCATAGACGAAAATGTCGAAATAGGCGATTATACCAAGATTCACCCTCACGCAGCCATCTATCCATATGCAAAGATAGGCGAGCATTGCGAAGTCTTCCCGGGTGCGGTGGTTTCTGCAATCCCTCAGGATCTCAAATTCGACGGCGAAGTCACTCACGTCGAGATCGGCAATTACGTGACCATCCGCGAATGCGCTACCATCAATCGTGGCACCAAAGCCAGCGGAAAGGGCGTCACCAGGATCGGCGACCACACCCTCATAATGTCGTATGTGCATGTGGCTCATGACTGCCGCGTAGGCGAGCACTGCATCCTCGTCAGTTATGTGGGAATCGCGGGCGAGACCGATGTTGACGACTGGGCCATCCTTGGCGGAAGCACCGTGGTGCATCAGTTCACCCATATCGGTAAGCACGCCATGATAGGCGGCGGCAGCAAGATCAACAAGGACATCCCTCCTTATTCCCTCTGTGGCCGCGAGCCTGTGTGCTATGCCGGTGTCAACCTGGTAGGCCTTCGCCGCCGTGGCTTCGACAGCGATACCATCCGCAACATCAAGGACATCTACGATATGCTCTATTTCCAGGGCTACAATATCTCGGATGCTTGCACACGTATTCAGATCGGCTTCCCGGACAGCCCCGAGAAGGACGAGATCCTGAATTTCATCCGCAATTCCAAGCGCGGTATCGTGCGCGGAAGCGACAGCCGCGAGAAAGTGATCATAGAGTAGTGCTGCTGGGCGTAGCATACTTTCCTCCTATAGAATACTTCGCTCTCATGGCGAGGTATTCTGTCGTTTATATCGAAGCGTGCGAGAATTATCAGAAGCAGAGCTGGCGCAATCGCTGCCGTATCCTGACGGCGAACGGAGTGATGGACCTGAATGTGCCGGTGGTGCACGAGAACGGTACTTTTGCGCTGCCCATCAAGAAGATACGGGTAGATTACAGCACTCCGTGGGTGGTCCGCACCGAACGCGCCATCGAATCGGCTTACAGTTCCTCTCCTTTCTTTATCTACTACCGAGATTCTCTGTTCTCCATCCTCGATTCGCATCCCGACACTCTTTGGGAACTGGACCGGCGCATCATAGATTTCTTCTGTACCAAAATCGGCATCGCGCCGGAAATCCGGGAAACTTCCTGCTTCGTTCCGGCCGGTCCGCTTGGTCCGGTCGTCGCCGGGTCCTCCTCGCTGACCGCTCCGCTTCGCTTCGCCCCACCATCGCAGGCGATGGTCCCCCCTCTAAGCCGAGGGTGGCGTAGGTCTTGCGAGGAGGACCCGGCGACGACCGCGGACTATCGCGAGGCCATACATCCGAAGCGGCCGAACAGCATCATGCGCGACCTGGGCCTGGAGCGCCCCTACTGGCAGGTCTTCCGCGAAAAATTCGGCTTCATCCCCGGCCTCTCCATCATGGACCTCCTCTTCAACGAAGGCCCGGAAGCCATCAGCTGGCTGCGATAAGCGCCGCCCTACTCCTGTACCCTACTCCTGCACCCTACTCCTGCGCCCTCTCCCGCTCGAACCGTGCATGCTGTCCCTAAAACCCGGACAGCGTGCACGGTTTCCTTGGAAAAGCGTGTTTACTGTCCTTCAATTCCGGACAGCGTGCACGGTTTCCCTGGAAAAGTGTGTTTACTGTCCCTCGATTCCGGACAGCATGCACGGTCTCCCTGGAAAAGTGCGTTTACTGTCCCTCGATTCCGGACAGCGTGCACGGTCTCCCTGGAAAAGCGTGTTTACTGTCCCTCGATTCCGGACAGCATGCACGGTCTCCCTGGAAAAGTGTGTTTACTGTCCCTCGATTCCGGACAGCATGCACAGGTGAATGAATCGTCCTTTAAGTAATTGATGATCGAATTTTTGCAAAATAATATAGAAGAAATAAACGATTATTACTATATTGCAGTGGATATGTCTCGCATATCCGTTGGTATACGCAGGGTGCCCCGCGATGCTGTAACCGATAATACATAACATTATGGAATTTAGAGAGAAGAGGCCGGAATTTTATCTGGTTACCACAGATCATCTGGAAACTGCAATATGGTTCAAAGATGATGAAGACTACAAGATGGGAATGAATCTGGTGGCGGTACTTTGCGCCGTGCTTCATGTGGACATTCTGGATTTTATCCTGATGTCGAATCATGTGCATTTTGTTTTATCTTGCAGTTACGAAGAAGCGCAACGATTTATCAATGAATTCAAGCGCCGATATTCAATCTATATACGCAGGAAATATGGAGTAAAAGAAATGCTGCGCGAGAACAGCATCGATATCCGTCCGCTTTTTATCTCGGACGAATCATTGGAACGAGGTCTGGCCTATGTCCAGATGAATTGCGTTGCCGCAAATATATGCCTTTATCCCTCGGATTATCGCTGGGGAACCGGATCGGCCTTTTTCAAGACATCTCCCAACAGAGGCAGGTGTTTGTCGGAACTGTCTGTAAGGGAGCAATGTCAGTTGCTTCATACCCGGCTCAAATTACCCGGAGAGTATCTCGTTACCGACGAAGGCTTTATTGATCCGTCTTCTTATTGCAATGTCCGTTTTGTTGAAACCCTGTTCCGTACGCCCAAGAGAATGAATTATTTTTTGCAGAATTCTTCGAAGGCAAAAGCCAGATTGGAATCTGAAGGCGCCAATCCGGCATTCAAGGATCAGGTTATAAGTTCTGCCGTCACAGACTTATGTGTATCCCTGTTCCGCAAAAGATGTGTAGATGAATTGAATGATTCGCAACGTAGCGAGTTATTAAAGCAGTTGAGGTTCAGGTTCTCCGCAAATATCAATCAGTTATGTCGCGTGACTGGTTTAACTTATGAGGAGGCAGCGCATCTGCTGGATAGAGAGTAGGTGGTGTGCACGGTTGGGGGTTATGCGGAAGGGCCGCGGATGGAATGACTTGATGGGGGATTGCTGCGATGAGGATGCGGCCGATAGCGCTGCCGATACCGAATACATGGCATCCCGCCCCGGCAACTCCTCCCGCCCCGGCAACCCCGCCGGCGGGGGATTTTTTCCGGCTGCGGCCGAGAGATGCGAGTTTCATGCGGAGTTCGTCGCTGCTTAGAGGCAATGCCCTGGCGGTGACTTCGGCGCCGGGCCAGCGGGCGGCGAAGTCGCGCAGGGCCTGCTTGCCGAATGGGGCGGCATCCTCCACGGAAAAGAATTTTCCCAAGTCGTTCAGGGTGCGGAGCGCAGTCTCGTCCTCAAGGCGTTCTTTCCCGAAACAGAGATAATGCGCCGAAGGACCGAGTTTGCGCAGACCGAAGCGGGCACTCAAAAAGTTCAAAGCGCCGCTTTTCATAAGCGCAGGGCCGGGTTCAAAGAGTATCTGCCCGGGTTCGGGCATTGTATTCACGAACAGGGGAGTGGCTTCGGAAAGATCGGGAAAAGTGAAACTACAGGTTCTGGCGGGGATGATGTCCGCGATTGCGACAACGATCTCCGGATCCCCGCTGAATCCGGGTTCCAGCAAAAGCAGCAGCTCCTTGCATTCTCCGCCCGCTTCCACGACGTGCACGGCCTTCACGCAGTGGAACCCCCGCAGCATCAGCGAGATATCCGCCATGGGCGAGAGCTTCAGGAGCATCCTGCAGCCCCGGCTCAGGACAATGTCCTGCAGGGCCAGCACGTCGGGCGAGCAGTCTTCGGGCAGAAACACTTTCCGTCCGGAAGCCCCGCGTCGGGCAGGATCTGCGAACACGACATCCGGCCGGAAGGAATCCAGCAGCCCGGGAAGACTGCCTGCATCTATGCACAGATTGCTGAATTCGACGTTGCTGCATCCAAGCCGGCTCAGATTCGCCTTCGCGGCCTCCAGCAGCACAGGATTCATTTCGTTGTACAGCACGGCATCAGCCACCTTCGAAAACTGCCAGCAGTCCACGCCCATACCTCCGGTGAGATCGGCGATCCGCAGGGATGTTGGAAGTGCCTGTCGCAGGCCTTCGGAGGAGCAATGCCCGGACCGGGGGCCCTTAACGGAACACGGACGGGCCCTTTGCTCCGCGCGGAAAACCTTGAGCGGCGACCGGCGCATCCCCTCTGCCCCCAAAACCACCGCGGCCTTATACCGGGCTGTGGCGGTGCTGCTGCACTGCTCCGCGCTGAGGGCGACCGGGCAGACAAGCGACGCCTCGGCATACCACTCCGGCACCTTATAGCGCAACTTGCGCCTCGCGGCGATGCATTCGGCGGCCAAGGCCACGTCGATGCCGCTCCAGCGGTCGCGGTGCAGCACCAGCGAAGCCAGGTCGTCGTTTTCGTGTTCAAGTATGAACTCGGCAAAAGTCATATTGCAAAATTAAATATAATTTCTTACCTTTGTGTCCGTGAATGAGATAGAGGCCGTCAGGTCCTCTATTTTTTGTTTATTGATATGGAAAAATACGAACTTCAACCAGTAGTGGAAAAAGCTGCCGCCGAGCGTGGCTGCTCACTCGTGCATCTCGACCTGGACGACGACAACAACATTGAACTCACCATCGACAAGGAAGGCGGCGCCGACCTCGCCGACTGCGAATACGTGCACAGGGCCGTGCTCGCCGCGTTCGATCGCGACGTCGAGGATTATGCGCTCACCGTCTTCTCGGCCGGCATCAGCTCCGAGGAAGCCGACGAACTGCTCGCAAACGAAAAATAAACAGCATACAAATGAACAAAGAAGAAAAAATCACTCTGATTGACGCCTTCAAGGACTTCAAGGAAGAGAAGAACATCGACCGCCCCGTGATGATGGGCGTGCTCAAGGACGTGTTCCTGACCCAGATTGCCAAGACCTACGGCTCTGCCGACAACTTCGACGTGATCGTGAACGTCGATAAGGGAACCTGCGAGATTTACCAGAATTTCGAGATTGTCGAGGAGGTGGAGAATCCTGCTTCCGAGATGACTCTCGACGAGGTCCGTGCCGACAGCGGCGACGACGATTACGAGATCGGCGACACCTATGCCAAGAAGCTCCCTCTATCCGCATTCGGCCGCCGCGGCATCCTGAACATACGTCAGAACCTCCAGGGCCGCATCATGGATATCGAGAAGGCAAACGTCTATAAGAAATATTCCGAGAAAGTGGGCGAGGTGTTCTCCGGCGAGATCTATCAGACCTGGTCCCGCGAGGTGCTGCTTCTCGACGAAGACGGCAACGAACTCCACATCCCCAAGGAAGAGCAGATCCCCGGCGAGCGTTTCAAGAAGAACGATACCGTCCGCGCCATCATCAAGAAGGTGGAGATGCGCAACAATACCACTCCCTACATCACCCTTTCCCGAATCGATCCCGACTTCCTCGCAAGGCTCTTCGAGATGGAGGTTCCCGAGATTGCAGACGGACTCATCACCATCAAGAAGGTGGTCCGCGTGCCCGGTGAACGCGCAAAGGTGGCGGTAGAGTCGTACGACGAGCGCATCGATCCCATCGGAGCCTGCATCGGTGTCAAGGGCGGCCGCGTGATCGGCATAGTCCGCGAACTCCGCAACGAGAACATCGACGTCCTCCAGTGGACGTCCAATCCCAAGCTCCTCATCCAGCGCGCCCTCACCCCCGCACGCGTGTCCTCCATCGACATGGGCGAAAGCCCCGAAGACAAGGTGAAGGTTTATATGCTTCCCGAAGAAGTGCAGAAGGGTATAGGCCGCGGAGGTGTGAACGTGCAGCTCGCAGGAATGCTGGTGGGTCGCGAGATCGAGGTCTGGCGCGAGACTCCCAAGGGAGAATCCGCACCCGAGGAGGACGACGTGGCTCTCGAAGAATTCACCAATCCGGAGTATGGCCGCACCATCGACGGCTGGGTTATCGACAAGCTCAAGAGCATAGGTTGCGACACGGCCCGCAGCGTCCTCGCCATCGATCCCGAAGATCTTGCCAAGAGGGCGGATCTCGACATCGAGACCGTAGAAGACGTGATCAGCATACTGTCCGCCGAATTCGAAGATTAATTAAAAAAAGGGGTTTATTATATGGCAGAAATCAGACTGAACAAAATAATGCGGCAGTTCAATATAGGACTGCAGGACCTTGTAGACTTTCTCAAGGCCCAGGGGGCGGACGTGGAGGAGAATCCGAACGCAAAGTTCTCCGATGAATATCTTCCGGCCATCCAGAAGCAGTTCGGGGCCGACCTGAAGGCTGCAGAAGAGGCCAACGAAAGGGCTATAAAGATGTCGGATATTCTGGAGAATTCCGGTAAAAAGAAGGAGGACCTGGTCGAGGAGGAGGAAGAGGAACGCGTGATCGTGCGCACCAATACTCTCGCCCACAAGAAGAGCGAGCCCAAGGCTGAGCCTGCTCCGGAGCCGGAGAAGGAGCCGGAGCCGGAGACGGTTGAGGAGCTGTCCTCTGAAACCGTCTCGCAGAGCGAGACCCCTCCCACCGTAGACGATGGGCCCCTCCCTCTTAGCACCTCAACCGCTCCCGAACCTGAACCGGAGCCAGAACCTGAACCGGAGCCCGAACCGGAACCTGAGCCCGTGAAGCCCGAACCTGCCCCTGCTGCCGTCGAAACCCCTGCGGCAAATAAAGAAGAAGTTGGCAGTCTGAAGGTCGTGGGCAAGATAGACCTGTCGCAATTCGACAAGAAACCCGCCAAGAAGCGCGAGCGCATCGCCAAGGGCACCCAGAAAGTGGACGTGGCCAAGGCCGGAGCCAACATCGAGCGCAGCCCCAAGAAAGACAAGAACGCCCAGGCGCAGCAGCAAGGCGGCAAGGGACGCAAGCGCGACCGCTTCAAGCCCGCCATGACCGAGGCTGAACTCGAAGAGATGCAGAAGGAGATCCAGAAGCAGGTCAAGGAGACTTACGCCAGGATGAACGAAGGCAAGAAGAACAACTTCGGAGCCAAATACCGCAAGGAGAAACGTGAACTTGCCGCGCAGCGCAGCCAGGAGGAACTCCAGCAGGCCTCCGCCGGCAAGAAGGTGCTGAAGGTGACCGAGTTCGTCACCGTGAACGACCTCGCCACCCTCATGAACAACACTCCGGTGAACAACGTTATCGCCGCCTGCATGAGCCTCGGCCTGATGGTCTCCATCAACCAGCGCCTCGACGCCGAAGCCCTGGTGCTCGTCGCGGAGGAATTCGGCTACAAGGTGGAATTCGTGGGTGCTGAACTCACCAACGAAATAGAATCCGCCGAAGAGGCCGACCGCGAAGAAGATCTCGTCACCCGTCCTCCGGTAATCACCGTGATGGGCCACGTCGACCATGGCAAGACCTCGTTGCTCGACTACATACGCAAGACCAACGTCATTGCCGGTGAGGCGGGCGGTATCACCCAGCACATAGGTGCATACAATGTGAGCCTCGAAGACGGCCGCCACATCACCTTCCTCGACACCCCGGGCCACGAGGCCTTCACCGCCATGCGTGCCCGAGGCGCCCAGATGACCGACCTCGCAATCATCATCATCGCGGCCGACGACGCCGTGATGCCGCAGACGGTCGAGGCTATCAACCATGCCCAGGCGGCGGGCGTGCCCATGGTGTTCGCCATCAACAAGATCGACAAGCCGGGCGCATCCGCCGACAAGATCTACCAGCAGCTCTCGCAGATGAACATCCTCACCGAGGCGTGGGGCGGCAAGTACCAGTGCCAGGAGATATCCGCGAAGCACGGCCTGAACGTCGACAAACTTCTCGAGAAGGTGCTGCTCGAAGCCGACCTGCTCGATCTCAAGGCCAATCCGAAGCGCCTTGCGCAGGGAGCCGTAATCGAGTCGTCGCTCGACAAGGGCCGGGGGTATCTTGCCACCATCCTCGTGCAGAACGGAACCTTGCATCAGGGCGACATCATCCTCAGCGGCAGCTACTACGGCCGTGTGAAGAGCATGTTCAACGAGCGCGGACAGCGTGTGAAGGAGGCCGGGCCTTCGACTCCCGTGTCGGTGCTCGGTCTTAACGGCGCTCCCGCCGCAGGCGAAAAATTCAACGTGCTCACCGACGAGAAGGAGGCCAAGAGCATAGCCGCCAAGCGCGAGCAGCTCATCCGCATCCAGGGCATCAAGACGCAGAAGCACATGACTCTCGAAGAGATAGGCCGCCGTATCAGCATAGGCAACTTCAAGGAACTCAACATAATCGTCAAGGGCGACGTGGACGGTTCCGTCGAGGCTCTCTCCGATTCGCTCATCAAGCTCAGCACCGAGCAGATCCGCGTGAACGTCATCCACAAGGCCGTGGGAGCAATCTCCGAGAGCGACATCCTGCTCGCGGAGGCTTCCGACGCGGTGATCATCGGATTCCAGGTGCGCCCGACCGTCGAGGCCCGCAAGGCCGCCGAGAAGGAAGGCATCGAAATCCGCCTCTACTCCGTCATCTACGACGCCATCAACGAAGTCAAGGACGGTATGGAGGGTATGCTCGAACCCGAGAAGAAAGAAGAAGTCATCGCAACCGCCGAAATCAAGCAGACCTTCCACATCAGCAGGGTAGGCACAATCGCCGGCTGCATCATGCGCGAAGGCAAGATGGTTCCCAAGGCTCAGGTGCGCCTCATCCGCGACGGCATCGTGGTCTACACCGGCGAACTCGGTTCGCTCAAGATAGGCAAGGACGATGTGAAGGAGGTTGCCGCCGGCAAGGAATGCGGCATGAGCATCGCAGGCTTCAACGACATAAAGGAAGGCGACTTCATCGAAGCCTTCAAGATAGTGGAAATAAAGCGTACACTGTAAACAAGCGATAAATGAAAAGATTCTTCTCCCTTGCGTTGCTGCTGGTCCTCTCCTGCGGCGGCGCCTTTGCGTTTCAGCCGGACCGGATCAGCCTGGATTCCTCCAGAGGCAACGGCGGCAAGTTCTGCTGGAGGATGTGCAAAGCCTCGGATGCGGGGCTTGCGGAGCAGATATCCATGCCCGGCTTTGACGACGGCGCGTGGATGGAAGCCCGTGTGCCGGGGACCGTGCTCACCAACCTCGTAGAGAACGGCGTGTTGCCGGACCCGTATTTTTCCGACAACAACCGCCGCGACAAGGGCCTGATTCCGGAAATCAGCGAAGTCGGGAGGGACTATTACACCTACTGGTTCCGCACCGAATTCGAAGTGCCCTCATTTTATCGGGGGCAGAACGTATGGATCCATGCCGAAGGCATCAACTACAGGGCGGAGTTCTGGATCAACGGACATCTTTGCAGCACCCTCACCGGCATGTTCCGGAGCGACGACATAGAAATAACGGAGTATGCTCGCGCCGGGGAGAAAAATGCCCTTGCCGTCCTGGTTTATCCCGTGGATTCCCCCGGAAATCCGAAGGTTACCAATTACGGGGCTGCGGGCGAGTCCAGCAACGGGGGAGACGGGTACATAGGCCGCAATTCCACCATGCTTATGAGCGTGGGGTGGGATTTCACCGCATTCGACGGCATACGCGACCGCAACACCGGCATCTGGCAGGGAATCAGCCTGTATTCCACGGGCACCCTCGCCATACGCAATCCCTTCGTGCGTGCGGAACTCTCTCATCCCCTCTACGACGCCGCCGACCTTACCGTGAGCGTGGAGCTGACCAGCACCGGCCTTGGCATCGATCCCCGCAAGGGGGTGAAAGTCCGGGGGGAAATCAAGGGAACGGGGATAGTCTTCGAGAAGGAAGTGGAACTCTATCGCGAAGAAACTCAGCTGCTTACGTTCAGCCCGGCGGAGTTCCCGCAGCTGCACATCGACAACCCTGCGCTGTGGTGGCCCCTCGGCAAGGGGGAGCAGAATCTCTACGAACTCAGCATGGAGGTGCTGGACGGGGGAGTATGCAGCGACAAGGTGGATACCCGCTTCGGCATACGCGAGATAGTCGCCACCCGCGACACTCCGGACGGCAGCAAAATGTTCGTGGTGAACGGCAGGCCGGTATTCGTGCGCGGTTCCAACTGGATTCCGGAAGCCATGCTTAAGGACAACGAAAAGAGGATGTCCGCGCTGCTGCGCATGACCGCCCGGTGCGGATTCAACCTGCTCCGGCTCTGGGGCGGGGGGATAGTGGAGAGGGAATGCTTCTACCGCCTCTGCGACGAATACGGCCTGATGGTGTGGGAGGAATTCTTCATGACCGGCAACACCCGCCATCCTCAAGACAAGGCCGTGTATTTCGCGAATGTGGAATCGTCGGTGAAGCGCATACGCAACCATCCCTGCGTGATGTTCTATGTGGCGTCGAACGAAAGCAGCGAGGTGAGCGGCACGCGCGAACTGCTCGAAAGCCTGGACGGGACGCGTCCGTATCAGCAGCAGAGCGAATGCGACGGCATCCACGACGGCAGCCCATATGTGCAGGTGAACCCCATGCTGCACTATCTCGACCAGGCTTCGCCCAGGGGCAGCCGCATAAACGGATTCAATCCCGAATACGGATTCACGGGGATGCCTCACTACACTTCGCTGCAGCGCTTTCTTCGCCCGGAAGAGATCTGGCCCATGGACAAGAGTGTGTGGGATTATCTAGACGGCAGCGGCTTCGGCAAGCTCACCACCGTGGTGAAAGACCTGACCGACAACTACGGCGAATCTTCGTCGATAAAAGAATACGGCTGGAAGTCGCAGCTGCTCAGCGCCATGAATTCCAAGGCCATCTGGGAGTGCTGGAACTACAACAAACTGGGCTACGGCGACCGCTTCTGTTCCGGAGTGCTGTTCTGGAGCCATTCCAGCCCCATTCCCATGATAAAGAATCACATGTGGGACTGGTATCTGATTCCTACCGCGTCGCTCTACCACACCATGCATGCGCTGGAGCCTGTGCACATACAGTACGACTACCTCAAGAATACGGTTTCGGTCTGCAACGACAAACCCGAAGCCATGGACGGCCTCACGGCGTACGCCTCCGTTTACAATCTCGACAGCCGCAGGGTGTGGACGGGGCAGGCCTCCAGTATATCGCTGCCTTCCGACGGAGTTGCCAACGATGTGCTGCGGGTGGAATTCCCTGCGGGGACTTCTGCAGTGCACTTCATCGACCTTGTGCTGAAGGATGCTTCCGGAAAGGTCCTTTCCCGCAATTTCTACTGGGAGTCGTCCGACAAGTATGAGCCCGGAACTCTGAGCGGGCCCTGCGCATCCGGTTTCGAGGCCTTGCAGGACATGCCTGCGGCCAGGCTTTCGTACAATCTGCGGAAGCGCTCCGATGCGGAATGCCTGTACTTCGATGTGACTCTGCGCAATGTCTCGCGCCGGATTGCCTTCTTCAACGAACTGCTGCTGCTTGGCGACGACGGCCTTCCGCTGCCCTTCACCTTTACGAGCGACAATTACTTCACCCTGCTTCCCGGAGAATCCCGGACGGTAAGCCTGGAGATTGCCCGCAGCGATGCTCCCGCCTCCATGAGCATTCATGCCGAAGGCTGGAATACCGCCGAAAAAGTGATAAGGCTGTAAGGGTAGTTTCTTTTGTTTTTGATTTTTTGCTTTTATAATTGTTTTTGTACCATAAAAATAATTGGACGGTAATCCTTTTATATTATATTTGCAATGGACTCTATTGTCCGTTGCTAGTAACCAATGAGGTGCCATCTTTTATTTTTGATACATAAAATCGCGCTGATTTCGATGTTGTCTTTCCTTCTTTCCTGCTCGGTGCAGCAGCAGGAAAACAGGGCGGATGAATTGGAAAAACGCATCGAAGCGCTGGAGACATATGTTTCTTCCATAAACGCCAACGCAATCGCCGCCAATCTTCTCTACCGGCAGAACCTTCTCATCAGCGGTTTTGCGCCGTCGGCATCCGGTTATGACCTTACCCTCACCGACGGGAGCGTGCTGCACGTCACCTACGGTGAGCGCATCCCGGGAGTGGCCCCGGTAATCGGCATCGACAAGGAAGGCAACTGGATCATCTCCACCGACGGAGGACTGAATTTTTCGGTCATTTCCGATACGGCGGGCGCCGCCGCCACCGACGGCATATCTCCCAAGGTGGGCATAGACGCCGACGGCTTCTGGATAATTTCGTTTGACGGGGGAGAGAACTGGGAGTGGATACTGAACAGCGCAGGCAACCCTCTCAGCGCCAAGGACGGCAAAATGGCCGGTGGAAGCTACTCCTACTTCTTCTTCACCAACGTCTCCTACGACAGCGATGCCAACGCCCTCAATTTCACCCTTCTCAACGGCGATGAATTTACCGTAAGGGTAGAAGAGGACTTCGGGGTGGACTTCATCGACTACAACGGCTCCGCCTGGGTGTTCTCGGGAGTCGACACCGAGTTCCCCGTCGAACTCACGCACATCGAATCTGCGGTGTGGCGTGATGTGCCCGACGGCTGGCGCTTCCGTCTGGAACAAGACAAGATCATCGTTTCTGCCCCCCCCACAGCCACTACAGGCGACTATAGCGTAAAGCTGATGGCTTTCTCCGACAAGGGGAAGGCCCGTTCATACAATTACACCTTCCATTACGAGAAGGATGTTGTGTTCCGCGACGACTTCAACCAATCCACCCTGGACACGCGATACTGGACCATATATGACAGGTTGGATACACGCCTCTTCAACCCTTCTACGTGGTGCTATTATGCCTGGGGAGATGAAGACCTCACCTACGTCAAGGACGGTGTGCTCTCCATACTCGGCGTCAAACGCGACTATCCGATCTACTATACGGATGACCCCAAACTCCCTGCGACCAACTACACTTATTATGCACAGGGGGCGGTGACCACCCGCTACAAGCTTTATTTCGAACCTCCTTTCCGGGTTGACATAAGCGCCCGTTTCACCAAGATGGCCCAGGGTATATGGTATGCACTGTGGATGATTACGGACAAAGGCTCCAGCCTCGGTGAAATAGACATAATGGAAAAACTCAACTACGGCGACCGCACCTACCACACAATTCATACTCCCTACACTCTTCACGTCGAGCAGCGCCTGCAGGACGTGCAGCAACAGTACAATGTGACGCTCATCAACCCTATGGCGTTCAACACCTATTCGCTCGAGGTGAAGGAGGATGTGGTAAAAATGTATGTCAACGACATAGAAGTTTTCAATTATCCCCATAAGGTCCACAGCGAAGAAGATGCCGCATACCAGGCCCTCCGTGACGATCTCAAGCCATGGTATCTGCAAAACTGGCCATTCCTCGACTATAACTGGGAGATTATCATGAACATCGCCATGGGAGGCGAGTGGCCCGGCCCCGTGGCGGATGATGAACTCCCGGGGCAGTTTGACGTCGACTGGGTTCAGGTAAAAAGTTTGTAAATGATGGTTATGAAAATAAATTGTCTGAAGCTATATTATCGAGATTTACAGTTATTAATGTTGAAAGTTATGATTTAGAAGAAGAAAAAATTATCATTAACATGCAATTAAGTGATTTATTAAATAATTCAAAAAAAGAAAATAAAGAAATCGAACAATTAATAAATTTATTCAGAGATATAGAATCAATTTTACAAATGACAATTACCTTATCACAAAAAATAAAGATTATTAAAATTATATATAAATTGAAAAAATCAAAAGAAATCGATGAAAATTTTGATGTGGCAGAAATGATTTTATTCAATTTATTTAAAGGGCTTTTTGAATTTAGAAATAGAAGTAGAAAATTTAAATCATTTATAAATTTATTTAAAAATAAAAAATTGTGGATTTATGAAGAGGATAAATCAACTCTATTCAAGAAAGAAATAAATGGAAAACTTGTTATCAAATCTCATAATACTCAATTATATATAGAAAAACCTGATTCTTCAGATAATCCTGTTCAAGATATTGCTTTCACTGAAAAATTTTGTGAAAATTTGGATATCATTCATTTTTCAATGAAATTAAATATTCCATTAATTTTAGAAGGAATGTTAGGATATGGGAAAAAAACAGCACTGAATTATGTATTTAAACTTTTAAATATTAAAGAGAGCAATATTATTAATATTTATCTATCTGATAATACAAAAAAGGAGGATTTATTAGGAAAAATTACAGCCACAACAGAAAAAGATAGTATTAAAGTAGATTTTATTAAAACTGATTTATTGAAGGCATTAGTAAATGAGAATCAGGAAACATATGCAATAATATTCCATAATTTAAATAAGGCTTCTCCAGGTATTTTTGAATTATTAGAAAATATATTTGATCATTCCAAAGAAAGGATATTATTACCTAATGGTGAAAATATAAAAAAAAATGATGAAAATCCACCCTATTTATTCGGAATATTTGATTCAGAAACTGGAAAAATAAACAGAAATAGCTTACCTAAATTTTTCTTTAGGACTTGCATTTATTTTATTGTACAAAATCCTCATGGTGGTGATACTCATAAAATAATTACATCAAAATTTAAAAGTAAAGAATATAAGTTAGAAGCAAATTATTTTGAAGATAAATTTTTATTAGCTTCTCAAATTCAGAATAATTATACATCTTCAGATAATACAAATCCATTATCTCTTAATGATATTAATAAATTCATAGCTTTAAGAGATATAACATATCTAAAATTGGATATATCAATAATAAGTCAATTTATTTTCGTGTATAGACATACTGAAAATGAAAAAATACAAGAAATAATAAAGCAATTGAAATTTAAAGAATTTAATTTTGTCCCTAAATTTACCTTTTCAAAAGAAAAATTAATTATTGAAATAGAAGATACAGAAGAAAATGAGGATGAAAATATAAAAAAAGATATTTTTCAATCTTTTGATTTAAAATTAAAAAATCAATTAATAGATACAGAAAATATATTAAAAAGATTTAACACTTTGACAAAGCCACAAAAACATTGTTTATTATTTTTATCCTGTTCTATTTTAACAAACTATTCAATAATTTTACAAGGAAATACAAATTCAGGTAAAACGCACTTAATAACCTTATTTGCAGAAATGTTAGGAAAAAAATTACATGTATATCAAATGAATAAAGATATTAATCTTACAATGATTTTCGGCCAATCATCAATCAGAAGATTGAATATTGAAGAAAGGAGAGAAATTAACAGATTATGTAAAGAATTATCAAATGAAATAGGACATAAAAATGATTATTATCAATGGAATAAAAGTAATTATTCTAAATTATGTAATGAATTTGAGAAATATCCGAAAAATAAAGATAATTATAACAAAGCTTTAGAAATATATGAAAAAATTAAGGAAAAAATATCTATAACTAAAAGATTCCAATCCATTCCATCACCTTTTTGTAAGGCTTTAGAAAATGGAGATTGGATTCTAATTGAACAAATAGAATCCGCTCCAAATGAAATTATTGAAAAATTGATACCATTGTGTGATGAAAAGCCTGAACTAAAAATAATTAAAGGAATTGAAGAAATAACTTATAAAATAGATAATAAAGGAGGATTTAAAAAAATAAATAGAGATTTTAGAATATTTTTTACATATAATCCTTATAATAGAGAAAAAAAAATTCATCCTTCATTATTTAGTAAATGTCTTGTTTTTACTCTTCCTCAAATAGATTCAACTTTAGAATATTGTTCTAAAATTTACTACGGCAAATTAAAAAACATTAATTATCCTTTAAATTTATCAAAAGAATTATCCGGAAGATTATCTAATGTTCATAAAATTGCAAAAGAAGATTCTAATAAAGGTAAATTAGATAGTGATATAATAAGGAATAATGATGGGATATTCACTGGAAGAACTATTAAATTTATTTCAAATGAAATTACTAATTTGGAAAAAAATAAGATGAAATATGAAGAAAATATTAATGTAAATTATTTAAATAATATAATTCATTCAACATTTGAACATTATTATTATAACTCTTTTGATAGTTCAAAAGATGAAAAATATTTCAAAATCTTCAGGGATGATATAAGAAGTTTATTCACTAAAAAACCGCCGAATTTTGAAACTGAAGATGATGTCTTATTTGTTATATATCATGATATTTATCAAGATATAAATATTATTAAAACTTTTATTGAAAACAAAGAAAACGAAGAAAAATATAAATTTAGTTTATCCAACTTTTTATACAAGACTCTTTCAATTAAATTAATGCATTTAAATGAAATATTAAATTATATAAATAGTATCGATTTAAAAGTCAATATAAATAATCCAAATATATTTGTTATTTATCAAGGATTTCAAACAATTAAAAAGTTATTAGAAACGATAAATGAAATTAACAAAAAAAAAGAATTAGATAATTTATTTTATAGATTAATAATAAGTGATTCTAAATTTTTTGGAAATATAAAAACAAAAATATGTTGTAGTAAATTAATATTATACAACCTTTTGTTGAAAAATAATTATATCATTTCAGAAAATATAATTCCAGAGTTTTTAACTTCGAGTATAATGAAATTATCAAAAACAAAAGACTTTAATGATTTCAAAAATTTAATTTTATTATTAAATAAATATCCTAATATGTTTGAAATATTAAAGAAAATCTTTCCATTTAGCAAAATTATAGATGAAAAAGAATTAACTGGAGAAAAAGAAAAAGAAGAAGATGAAAATGAAGTTATCAAAAATTTAAAAAATAAAAATAGTATTCTTGTTTTATGGCTTGAATTATTTTATAAATATTGGGAAAATAATATTAATTTTAAAATTCAAATAAATGAAGATAAATTTGAATTTAAATTTGGTGAAAAAAATAATTCTATTTTAAACCCAACTTTCAGTTTTAATGAAAAATCTAGATATTTTTTAACAAAAAAAAGTTTCTTTTTTTATTTAAATGAAGAAAATAAAGAAGATATACATAAAATAGAAAATGTTTCAAGAGCGGAGTCATATCTTTTCTACCAATTACTTTTAAAATTTTCTAATTATAAAAAATATTTACCTTCATATGAGCAATATTATAATGCTATTGAAAATAGCAAAGAAGAAACAGAAGAACGAGCATTATTCAAAAAATATTTAAAAAAAGAAAACAACAAATTCAATTTTTATTTGAAATTAAACAAAATTAAACAAAATAAAAATATAGAAGAACCTAAAATTATTAACAATGAATCAGATGAAGATGATGATGATTTTGATGAAGAAGATAAAAATAATGAAGACAATGAAGGAAAGGAATTTGATATTTCTATTGTTAAAAATATATTAACTTTATATTTTAATTATTCAAAGCAATTTTTTGATGAAATCATGGATAATTATTTTAACCCAGTCGAAAAAGGAATATATAAATTGTTAATAGAAAATTTTGATGATAAATTAAATAGAAATGATTATATGATCTATTCAGATTTAATAAGAATGGTAGATATATTCTTTAATAATTATATATATTTATTTGATGAACATACAGAAGATATTTTAAATAATGCAAAAGAAAGAAATATAAGGCTTCAAAATCTTGATAAAGCTTTGGAAAGTTTATTGGAGATTAAAAATAAGTTTGAAAAATTTAATTTTGAATCATTTTTAAAAATATTGATGGAGAAAAAAACTGAAATTGAGGGTCTAAATGAAAATTATAAAAATGAATTAGAAAAGCAAAATATTATTGATTCTTTGGATGTCTATAAAAATGATAATAATAAAAAATTAATAGAAAACGCAAAAGCAAAAATCAAAAATCTTGATTCTAATAACGTCAAAATTTGGAAAAAAGTTTTTATTACACCAAAAGAAGAAGAAGAAATACAAAGTAATCTCTGGCCTATGAAAATAAAACTAATATTTGAAAATGATGAACTTAATGGTGAAATATCTGAAAAACATAAAATATTCATAGATACCCTTTTAAGATTTAGTGAGATTAAAAAAATTTTAGATGAAAATTTGGATAATGATAATAATATTAATAAAAATAATTTTTTTCAAATGTTAGTCCAATTGAGTGAATATGATGAAATGAGAAATATATCAAATTATATTTTTAATAAAATTGATAATGATTATTCAATAAGTCCTAAAGTTATTAAAATATTAAATAGCGTTTTAAATTGTTCTTTCATTAAAAATCTTATCGAATTTTGTTACAATAAAGAAAAAGGTGAAATTTCATTTAAAACAATTGAAGAAATGTTTAAATACTTCAATGATTTAAGATACAGATTAATAGATAAAAATGAAATACAATATATATTTATTAAATATTCATCTAAATATAAACCTACATTTAAAATAAGATTTCCAATATTTAAAGGAATGGATTTAATTTATTTGTTTATTGATATAAATAATAATTGTGAAGTTATAAATAATTTTATACTTGAAGATATCAAATTAAGCAAAACCTGTTTGGAGAGAATAATTAATATAGAAGTTAATTCAGATAAAGATAACTATTTAGAGTATTTAAATATGATTGTTACAATTTTATTTGAAGAACTTAAAAATATTAATAATGAAAATAAAAAATATTTATTAAATATTATTTTAAAGTCAGAAAAAGATATTCAGATAAAAAATTTGTGTAAAATATTACTTAAACTATATGATGAAAAAGAATTAGATATACTAAGAAAGAAATATATTTTTAATTTAAATGAAGTAGGTATCTATAAATGTTTAGAAAACATAAAATTGATTGATCATGCTAAATTCTATAAATATCCTTCCTTAATATTTTTTATGTTGGAATATAAATTCGATGGAACTAAATTATTTTTAAATAAATATGAGGATAATACAAACGTAGAAGAAAAAAATGAATTTTTGCCTTTCTGGCTATTTTGTTTAAGATATTTTTCTTCTATAGAATGTATTAATTCAAAAGAATCAAATTATTTCAGTAAAATCATTGATAAAAAAATAAAAGCTTATTTCAAACGGGAATTAAAAAGAAAAGAAAATTATGAAATAAGACTGAATTGGCTAAATTTTGTTTGTTATAATAATAAATCTATTTTTTATGAGCCTTTATATGAAAAAATAAAATTATTTTTATATAAATTATCAAATGAAGACTTATTTTCTAATTTAAATAATAAATCATATATACATCAAATAATTAATAATATATGTGAAAATTATATAAAAACAATACTTGATATAGTTTTAAAAGATGATATTAAGAATTAATTAAAAAATTATTATACTGAAAAAGAAGAAACGGAGATAACAAATTTTCTTAAGAATCCTAATTTATTTTTGTATAAGAGGGTAACAGATGATTTAATTAATCAATTATCCAAAGAAATAGAACTCGATGATAATAAAAATGCAATTAATAAAATATTAAATAATATTAAGGAAATTTCATTGTTTAAATTAGACGAATTAAAAATCATTATAAATAATGAATTGGAAAGAAAAAATGAAGAAAATGAAGAACTAAATAAGATAAAAGAAAAAGATAAAATAGAAATAATACTAAAATCATTAAATAACGATTTAAATAAATATAATAATATAATTGAGGAATTGTTCGATAATGATGAATATGATTTTGAGGATCAATTAAAAATCGTTGAATTATTAAAATTGAATAATTATTTAATGAAATATCAAAAATTATTTAATGAGAAAGCTAAAAAAATTGAGGTGATAAAATATTCTTATAAATTACAGAACAAATCAGATATTATTGTGAAAAATTCTAAAGGCAATATAATTTATGAAAATTCGAAAATAAGAGGTGAATTTTATTTACCTGTAAATGAACCCAATTATACACTATTAGATAAAAATAATAATAAAATTGTAGTTAATATAAAAACAGAACAAAATGAGATTATTTTAAAGTATTTAGAATTGAAAGAAGATGTTGAAAAAGAATATGACAAAAATTATTCAAATAGTTTTGAAGAAAATATTACTTTAATTTTTGGAGATGAATATACTTTAGATAAATTTTATAATGAATTTTCTAACTATATAGGTAAATTAACAAGTTTAGGTGATTGTTTATCATCTATTTTGGCTAAAAAAGATATAATTTCGAATTGTAAGTTTGATAAAAAAAATAAAAAACACATAAACGCTTTTTCAAAGATATGTAATGCAAAATTTAGCGATGATAAAAAGTGTGAAAAAATAAATGATTATTTAAAAAAAATTAAGAAACATTTAGAACAAATAAATATTGACTATAATTTTATTTCAGAGAAAATAAGTAAAAAATTAGAATATTTAGAAATCAGCACTTATTATAGAGAAAATTTTTTAAAAAATAATTATGAATTAAGAAATCTTCCTGATAAAACTTCAATAAATGATATAGTAGATTTTTCTGGAATAAAAGAAAATAATCTTTTATCAATACCAATTATAAGTATCGATGACCAAAAAGAAGAAATTTTTTGTTCTTATAAAGAATTAAATATAAATATAGATCCTTTTTATCCAAGTATATATTTAGAACCCTATAAAATTTCAATAATGACAATTTCTAATTTAGCAATGAAAATAGATATCAACTCAAAGGAGCAATATCTGAATAAAAAAGGTATTATTCTAGATTCCGTAGAAGACCTTGTGGAAATAGAAAATGAAATTAAAAGGAATAAATCTCTTGAAATCAAAGTCAAATTACCAAAAATACTAGATACATTTCTTGAAGAAGAAATACATCTATTAAAATTTAATTTAGAAATATCAATTCAAAAAGAAGAGAAAATAAAAAGAAATAATTATAACAAAAAACCTTTTACCCTACCAATTAATATCAAAATGAATTTAATGCCTATAATTATCAAAATAATTTCTAATAATAAAAAACTCGAAATAGAAAATAATGACTTCATTATTAATAGTAATCTTTACAAAGGAGAAGAAATAATTTTGTTTTTACAACAAATACAAATAAATTTAGGAACAAAATTAAAACCTTTAATTCAAATCGAAGGCCTAAAAGATAATAATAGTAATAAACCTAAAATAAACTTGAGTGATGAAAAATCATCAAATAAGCTTTCTATATTCATTCCAAAAAATGATGACAAAAAATATAAATTGAAAGCAAATATAAATTTATTTTATACTGAAAATATTAAATTTTCAATAAAAATAAATTCTGATTTATCGGATTTTGATTATAATTTAAAGCTGTATGATTTTGAAAGCAAGAAATTCATAAGTGATAATCTTACTATAAGGTATAATTATCTTGAAAAATTTGATAACAAAAAAATAATTAAAATATATATGAAATACGCTTTTCCTGATGGTTTAAGAGATAGATACCAGGGACAAATCTACCTTGAAAATGAAAATGATAATTATATTCAAATAATAAATAAAGAAGAAATAGAAAATTACAGTTATATAAATAATAATTCTATCCTCCAATTAAATATTAATTTAGACAAAAATTTATTTAACGATGATAACAGTCCAAAAATAATAGTTAAATCAGATATAAATGATATAATTAAAGAAGCAAGTATAACATTTATAAATGAAGAAACTGATATAGATTTTTTTGAAGAATATGAAATGAAAGAAGAAAATAATATAGAAAAAAATGAAGAAATTTATTATTTTGTTGAAAATAAAGGAGTTATATCTGAATCAGTTTTTAATAAAAAATTTAATAAAAATATAAATAATGATGAAGAAAAAAATATTGAAAAAGAAAAAGAGATTAATAATATTAAGATAGAACTTCCTGAATTAATTCAAGCAAAAAATCCTATGTCATTTCAAGAGATTGATAACTTTTATTCTCAAGCCATAAAAATAATAAGAACTCTACCTTCTTATATTAATTATTCTTTAATAATTAATAATAAAGAAAACTTAAATAAAGCTGAAAAAGTCTTTTCTGAAATGTTTAGCTATTATAAATTATTTCCAATTAATCGAAAAGATAATTCCTTTTTACATGAAAAGATAAATTCTTTTCTAAAAAGTTATAAAGATTTGACAAAAATGTTATATAAATCTGGACTTAAATTAAAAAAATCAAATTTATTAGATTTATTCGGCATTATTGATGATGAATTATTAGATAATAATATTCAAATTGAATATATAATTCAACCTAAGCAAATAGAATTAGATATTCCAACAATAAAAAATGAGGAATTATTTTTATTAAAAGACAGTTTATTTGAACTAGATATTAGTGAAATAAATATAGAAAATTATTTCACCGAAGAAATTAATAGTAATAGAAATTTTTCAAATTTATCAAGATATGAAAGTGGAAATTTCCTAAAAACAATAGATAATAGAGTAACTTCATTTAAAGAATCAGGTAAAGACTTTAAAACTCCTAATTTTATCAACAAAGAAAATGACGAAGAAGAAAAAGAAGAATATAAAACGGATTATCCTTTTGAAAATATGAAGCAATATAAAAAATTAATTAGTGCTGATGCTTTAGAAAAAATAAATTTAGGAAATAAAGATTATATTCAAAGACTTAAAGAAGAAGATAAAATTGAGGAAATTCAACCTAATAATAATATTATCAATATGAGAAATAATGAACAAGAAAATTTAGGATATATAATTAATGAAGATGTGACTAAAACTATTCAAATAATTCAAGAAAAATTTGAAAATTATAATTTCACTGAGAAAAATGGTATACAATGGATACTTAAAAAGATAGAAAAATTAGAACAAAATAATCAATTGAATTTATCAAATTTTCAAGGATATATACCAAAAAACCGTTTTATCGGACCAAAAAATAAAAGATTCCAATATAAAATTTTAGAATTGTCTTCTCATATATTGCAACTATCAAATATAACCTTTAATGAAGTTTCAAAAATATTAGCACCTGATAAAAATACAGATATTCCATTTAGTAAAATGTGTGCAATTCTTTTAATAGATGCTAGTTGTTATATCAGTATTAAAAGAAAAATTTTGAATTTTTATATATTATGTTCTTATTCAATAGTATTTAATTTATTAGAAATACCTTATGGAATAGCAGTAATTGCTGATGGAAAATTTAAAATTGTGTTGAAACAATTTGAAGAAGCTCATTCTTTTGATATATTAGAAAAAGTTTATGAATGTTTAATGATTAGAAGATTTAGAGATAATTTATCAAATTCTCAAGTTTTTGCAAAAGAAATGTTTATGTTTTCTTCAGAACACAAACAAAAATTAAATAATAAAGAAATTCCTAAATTTTATAAAGAACATCCTAAAAAAATTATTATAACAATAACCGATGGATTAGATGAAGAGCTTAAATTAACAAATAAATGGAATCAAATAATATTTAATGATCCAAATATTTCATTTGGATTTATATTTAATAAACCTGATTTTGCGAATGAAGAAGATAAAAAGATAATCGAAAATTTATGGGAAAATTTTATCGAACAATCTAAAAAGGCTAAATCAAAAGTATTAGTATATATATTAGATAAAGTTCAAAATATCAATTTTTATTATAATTTATCAACCTTTTTAAGAGATTTAATTATTCAAAAACATGAAAATTTAGAAGAAAAAAATCAAATAAATATTTATAAACCTAATTTCATAGAAGAAAAAATATTCTTAAATTCAATTCAAACTCTAAATGAAATTTCTTTTAAAAGTAGAAAAAATAAAAATAATGATAATCAATTATATATTCAAAATTATTCTCTTAAATTCGCATCTGATGGAATTTTCAACGAAGAAGTTAATTTATTTGATAAGAATAATTTAGGTCAAATATGTAAAGGTAGTATTGATAAGAATATTGAAAAAGAATTCAAAAGTTTTATGGATAATTTCATCATTAAATATAATGAAATAGATAGAATGAGTTTAGAGAAAATATTTAAAAAAAATAAAGGTTCACAAAAAGTGCTATCGACAACTGGTTCTGAAATAGATATAATTTCATTGGTC
>ERZ842401.1868-NODE-1868-length-28974-cov-47.989834_pt1 | contig 28974 bp, 13 predicted proteins | sample MGYA00521270_ERZ842401 | MGnify/ENA primary metagenome ERZ842401 (study PRJEB31892, sample SAMEA3878208) | bioreactor metagenome | biome: Moose rumen | place: Sweden | collected 2011-10 | study: EMG produced TPA metagenomics assembly of the PRJEB12797 data set... | reverse complement strand
CTCATCCCTATGGCACGCAGACCACCATCGGCACGCAGGAGCACCTGAAGAACCCGTCGATAACCAACATCAAGCGCTACTTCGAAAAGTGGTATGTGCCCAATAACGTGGCCATCTGCATGTCGGGCGACATGGATCCTGACGAGGTCATCGCCACGCTCGACAAGTACTTCGGCTCGTGGAAGCCCGCCTCAGTGCCAGGCGCTTCTCCCTCAGACCTCGTTCCGCAGCCCTCGTTCCCCGCGCTGCAGCCCATCACCGCACCTATCGACACCACCGTCGTTGGTCTTGAGGCCGAGACACTGTGGATGGGCTACCGCTTCGAGCGGGCATCGTCGTTGCAGACAGACACGCTGCAGATCATTGAGCAGATTATGAGCAACGGCACTGCCGGCCTGCTCGACCTCGACATCAACCAGCAGATGAAGATGCTCGGGTCGTGGGGTGGTGTGCAGCCTATGATGGAGCACTCGTTGTTCATCATGGCCGGTACACCACGCGACGGACAGACGCTCGACGAGGTGCGCCAGCTGCTGCTTGGCGAGATGGAGAAACTGAAGCGAGGCGACTTCAGCGACGATCTGCTGCCCTCGGTGGTGAACAACCTGAAGCTGCAGTTCTATAACTCGCTTGAGAGCAACCGTGCCCGTGCCAACATGTATGTGCAGGCTTTCATCAACGGCACACCCTGGGAGCAGGAGGTGAAGTGGCTGGAGCGCATAGAGGGCATGACAAAGGAGCAGATTGTGGCCTTTGCTCGCCAGCACTTCGGCGACAACTATGTGGCCGTCTATAAGCGTCAGGGCGTCGACACAACGCAGAAGAAGATTGACAAGCCACAGATAACACCCATCCCCACCAACCGCGAACAGGTCAGCGACTTCGTGAAGGAGATACAGAACGCTGAGGTGAAGCCCATCGAGCCACGCTTTGTCGACTTCAAGCGCGACCTGGTGTTTGGTGCTGTGCACGAAGGGTTACCCTTCGTGTATGTGCAGAATAAGGAGAACGGGCGCTTCCAGCTGTCGTTCCACTACGACTTCGGCGAGGAGTCGGAGCTGAAGTACAACTACGCCGCCGAATACTTAGACTACCTCGGCACCGACTCGCTCACCGCCGTACAGCTGAAGCAGCAGTTCTACAAGCTGGCCTGCACGTACAACATCAGCGTGGGGGCACGCAGCATCAACGTCAGCCTGAACGGTCTGAGCGAGAACATGCCTGAAGCCGTGGCCCTTATGGAACACCTGCTTGCCCGTGCAAAGGTAGATTCTGACGCCTATCAGCAGTACATCGCCATACGCGAGAAGAGCCGTCAGGATGCCAAGACCGACCAGCGCACCAACTTCCAGTATCTGGTGCAGTATGGTGTCTATGGCCCCTACAACCCTTATCGCAACAGCATGACAGCCCAGCAGCTCATGGAAACCAACCCGCAGGAGCTGCTCGATCTGCTGAAGAATCTCTCGCAGTATGAACACACCATATTGTATTATGGCCCCATGAGCGAGAAGGAGCTGGCAGACGTCATCGGCTCACATCATAGCGTTACTGCCAATCTTAAGTCGGCACCTCAGGGCAAGCATTACACCATGCAGCCCACGCCCGAGAACGAGATTCTGCTGGCACCCTTCGACGCGAAGAACATCTACATGCGCATGCTGCACAATGAACAACGTGAGTGGAACCCCGAGGAGGCACCCATTGTGGCCCTGTTCGACGAATATTATGGCGGGGGCATGAACACCGTGGTGTTCCAAGAGCTTCGCGAGACCCGAGGCCTGGCCTACAACGCCTTCGCCATGTATGTCACGCCGTCGTATAAGGACGAGAAGGAGTATTTCTTCACCCACATCATCACCCAGAACGACAAGATGATGGACTGCGTGCGCCAGTTCCATGCCATCCTCGACACCATACCGCAGAGCGAGACCTCGTTCCAGATAGCCAAGGATGCCCTCACCAAGCGTCTGGCATCGGCACGCACCACCAAGTTCGGACTCATCAATGCATGGCTCACAGCACGCGACCGTGGCATCGACTACGACCTGAACGAGCGCATCTACAATGCTATTCCTGACATCACGCTGCAGGACATTGTGCGCTTCGAGCAAGAACAGATAGCCCGCAAGCCCTATCGCTACATCATCCTGGGTGACGAGAAAGAACTCGATATGGCCGCCCTCCATCAGTACGGCCCCGTGAAGCGCGTCAGCACCACCGAGATCTTCGGCTACTAAACTGCATGAAAGTCATTTAGATGCTATTTAGCAACCGTAAGTATGATACTTAGCAACCGTAAGTATCATACTTACGTGGGCTAAGTGGCATACTTATTTGTGCAGTGGCTATAGTTATTCAACTTTCGCAATATCTACTTATCGGCGGTGAAAAACCTGCATTTCCTGCACTTGCAGCTGAGTATCAATTACTTGTAATCATAAAACCTGCACTGTATCCTGCACTGACTCCACAGTGCAGGATGCAGTGCAGGAAAAACCGATATAACTGTCTGACTCTCAGTATTCAGTGCAGGAAATGCAGGATTTCGAGCCACCATTTCCCTCAGTTGACTATCTGTATTCTTTATGAAATAGCTTTTGACCATCGACTGTATTGTCGATGGTCTCTCTCAGGTCAAAAGGCCTTCTTCCGTCTGGAAGCAAAAAACGAAGGAAAGTTTGACATGGGTTTTGTGTTAAAGAATTGTTCAGCTAACAGAAATACAGCCGAAAGTTTTGTGCTTTCGGCTTTTTTATGTACTTTTGCATGCGTCTATTTAAACTAAACAATCATAGCAATGGCAACACCAGTAGAATTCAAGTATGCCCCGATGTTTCAGCTGGGCGAAGACAAGACTGAGTATAGACTGCTGTCGAAGGATGGCGTGACAACCGCCGAGTTCGAGGGCAAGGAAATCGTAAAAGTATCGAAGGAAGCACTGACGCTGCTGGCTCAGCAGGCCTTCCACGACGTGGAGTTCATGCTGCGCCGCGAGCACAACATGCAGGTGGCCGCCATCCTGAGCGACCCCGAGGCTTCGGAGAACGACAAGTATGTGGCCCTGCAGTTCCTGCGCAATGCCGAGGTGGCTGCAAAGGGCATCCTGCCTTTCTGCCAGGACACAGGCACAGCTATCATACATGGTGAGAAAGGACAGCAGGTCTGGACGGGCTTCGAGGACGAAGAGGCACTGAGCCGCGGCGTCTATAACACCTTTACACAGGACAACCTGCGCTATTCGCAGAATGCTCCGCTGAACATGTATGACGAGGTGAACACTCGCTGTAACCTGCCCGCACAGATTGATATCGAGGCCACCGAGGGTGCTGAGTATCGTTTCGTGATGGTAGCCAAGGGTGGTGGCTCGGCCAACAAGACCTATTTCTATCCCATGACCAAGGCCACGATACAGAACGAGGGCACCTTGCTGCCCTTCCTCGTGGAGAAGATGAAGAGCCTGGGCACCGCTGCCTGCCCGCCATACCACATCGCTTTCGTCATCGGTGGCACCTCAGCCGAGAAGAACCTGCTCACGGTGAAGCTCGCCTCCATCAAGTACTACGACTCGCTGCCCACCACTGGCGACGAGACGGGACGTGCCTTCCGTGACATCGACCTGGAGAAGAAACTGCTGCTCGAGGCTCATAAGATTGGTCTGGGTGCACAGTTTGGTGGCAAGGCGCTGGCCCACGACGTCCGTGTCATCCGTCTGCCGCGTCACGGTGCTTCGTGTCCCATCGGCATGGGCGTGAGCTGCTCGGCCGACCGCAACATCAAAGCCAAGATCAACGCACAGGGTATCTGGCTCGAGAAGATGGACGCCAACCCAACGGAGCTTATCCCTGAAGAGCTGCGCCGTCCGGGCGAGGGCACCAAGGGCATTGAGATAGACCTGAACCAGGGCATCGACGCCGTGCGCAAGGAGCTGTCGAAGTATCCCGTGAGCACCCGCGTCAACCTGAAGGGCACCATCATCGTGGCCCGCGACATTGCCCATGCCAAGCTGAAGGCCCGTCTCGATGCAGGCGAGGGCATGCCCGAATACTTCAAGAAATATCCCGTGCTCTATGCCGGACCTGCCAAGACTCCGGAGGGCTACCCCTGCGGTTCGATGGGCCCGACCACGGCCAACCGCATGGATCCATACGTTGACGAGTTCCAGGCCAATGGTGCCAGCCTCGTGATGATTGCCAAGGGCAACCGTTCGCAGCAGGTGACCGACGCCTGCCAGAAGCATGGCGGCTTCTATCTGGGCACCATCGGCGGCGTGGCTGCCGTGCTCTCGCAGTCGAGTATCAAGTCGATAGAGTGCGTGGAGTATCCCGAGCTGGGCATGGAGGCCATCTGGAAGATTGAGGTTGAGGACTTCCCCGCCTTCATCCTCGTCGATGACAAGGGCAACGACTTCTTCAAACAACTCAAACCTTGCGCATGCACAAACTAATCTGTATTATTGCAGCACTGCTGCTCACCGTTGCCAATGCTGCCTGGGCCGTCAGGGCCAAGGGCGGCTGGCACGATGTGAGGCAGGCAGACGGAACCACGCTGCGTGTGACGCTCTGTGGCGATGAATGGTTCAACTATTATATGACCACCGACGGAGTGCCTCTGGTGCTGAGCGATGACGGGCGCAGCCTGTGTTATGCCGACTGCATCGGTTTCGCTCTCAGCTCTACAGGGGTGCTGGCTCACGAGGCTGCCGAACGTACTGCTGACGAGCAGCGTCTGCTCGCCACTACTGGCAGCATAGATGCTATGATGCCCATGGCCAGGGCCATGCAGCGGCAGGCCAATCAGCGTCGCGCCTTGCAGAAGGGCAACTACGTAGGAGTGTTTAAAGGTATCGTCATCCTGATAGACTTTCCTGACCGCAGCTTCTCGATGGAGAACCCGCAGCAGTTCTATTCGGAGATGCTCAATGCCGACGGCTTCAGCATGTATAACTCGCCAGGCTCTGTTCACAACTACTTTCTCGACCAGTCAGAAGGTCAGCTCGACCTCACGTTCGACGTGGTGGGTCCCATCACGGCGTCGAGGAACAGCAACGGCTACTACAACAACGGCAACGAGCGTGTGAGGAGCGAGCTGGTGCCGGAGATGGTGAGGGCTGCTGCCGGGCAGGTGACGCTGAAAGACTACGATTGGAACGGCGATGGCGAGATAGAGCAGGTCATGTTTATCTATGCCGGGTATACGTCGAGCGACTACTATCCTGAAATCGACTCTACGGTGGTGGCCAAGGACTGCATCTGGCCCCACGAGTGGTCGCTATCGTCGCCGCTGAGCATTGACGGCGTGAAGGTCAGTACCTATGCTTGCAGCAACGAACGCTGGATAGACAACTCCATAGCAGGTTTCGGCACACTGTGTCACGAGTTCTCCCATTGCATGGGTTTGCCCGACCTCTACGATGTGCGCTACGACAGCAGCGTTTCGGCCAATGGCGGCATCATGGACAAGTGGGACATCATGGACGGCGGCAACTACAACCACGGCGGATGGGTGCCTGCCGGCTATTCGGGCTATGAGCGCATCTACTGCGGATGGCGTACACCCATCGACCTCAACGAGCCGGTGAGCATCAGGGGCATGCAGGCGCTAAACGACGGAGGTCCTCTCTACACGTTGACCAACGATTGTGCCAGCAGCCGCGTTGAGGAGTTCTATGTGCTGGAGAACCGCCAGAAGCAGAAGTGGGACCGCTATGTGCCGGGCCACGGACTGCTCGTCACACATGTTGACTATAGCGCATCGGCATGGGCCAACAACTCGGTGAACGACGACCTGAACCATTTGCGTCAGATCTACATACCTGCTGACAACGACCTGCTGTGCTACTACAAGAACCTGACGTCGCCCAAGTATGCTGCCTATCCATACGTCAATGAGGAGCTGGGCGTGCGCAATGACTCGCTTACCAACCAGTCTGTTCCGGCAGCCACGGTGTTCAATCGTAACCGTAAAGGCAGCTACTTCATGGACAAGCCCATCACTGGCATCACTGAGGCCGGCAAGCTTGTGGGCTTCGATGTGATGGGGGGCGACCCCTCAGCCGTCAGAGACGTTGAGACTGCAGGAGCTGCCGCAGTCGGTAGCCGTGCCTACAACCTGGGCGGACGGAGCACTGGCAGCAACAAGGGGCTTGTTGTCAAGAAGGGAAAGAAATACATACAGCATTAACTTAACAATAAACACAATTATGAGACTTATTATTGAACCGAACTATGACCTAATGTCACAATGGGCCGCAAACTATGTAGTGGACAAGATTAACGCTGCCAAACCAACGGCAGAGAAGCCATTCGTGCTGGGCTTGCCTACGGGTTCGTCACCCATTGGCATGTACCAGAATCTGGTGAAGGCCTATAAGGAGGGACGTGTGTCGTTCAAGCACGTGCTTACTTTCAATATGGACGAATATGTGGGGCTGCCCGAAGAGCATCCTGAGAGCTATCACAGCTTTATGTTCACCAATCTGTTCAACCACATCGACTGCCCCAAGGAGAACATCCACATACTGAACGGCAATGCTCCCGATCTGGCTGCCGAGTGTGCTCACTACGAGCAGATGATCGAGGAGGCAGGTGGCATAGACCTGTTCCTGGGTGGCATTGGTCCTGATGGTCATATCGCCTTCAACGAGCCGGGTTCGTCGCTCACCAGCCGTACGCGCCAGAAGACACTGACCACCGACACCATTATTGCCAACTGCCGCTTCTTCGACGGCGACGTCAACCAGGTGCCCAAGACGGCACTCACTGTTGGCGTGGGCACGGTGATGGCAGCCCGCGAGGTGATGATCCTGGTCAATGGCCATGCTAAGTGCCGTGCACTGCAGGCCGCTATCGAAGGCAGTGTGAACCACATGTGGACCATCTCGGCCCTGCAGATGCACCCCCACGGCATCATTGTGGCCGACGATGCTGCCTGCGACGAGCTGAAGGTGGGTACCTACCGTTATTTCAAGGACATTGAGCGCCAGAACTTGCTCTAAGAGTTATACTCCTCCGGAGTTCCAAGAACTCCATGAAAGTTGAGCGAATGCAAAACTTGAATGAGATGATATGTCCAACTATACGCTGAACATCAACGGACAACTGCTCAGCCTTGCCAAGCCACTGGTGATGGGCATACTGAATGCCACGCCCGACTCGTTCTTTGCCGCGAGCAGGATGCAGACAGAGCACGACATCGTCTGTCGTGCCCGTCAGATTGTCGACGAGGGCGCTGCCATCATTGATGTGGGTGCCTGCTCTACTCGGCCCGGCTCTACTCCAGCGAGTCAGGAAGAAGAAACAGAACGCCTGCGCATGGCGCTCACAGCCATCAGACGCGAGCTGCCGCAAGCCGTTCTTTCGGTTGACACGTTCCGCCCCGACGTGGCCCGTATGGCCGTTGAGGAGTTCGGGGTGGGCATTGTCAACGATGTATCTGAGGGCACAGCCGACATGTTCCGTATGGTTGCTCGCTTGCGCGTACCATATATATTGATGTCTGTGCAGCCCGATCTGCGTACCACGTTGCTCACCTTGGCCGACAAGGTGCAGCAGCTGCGCGACATGGGGCAGCACGACATCATCATAGACCCAGGTTTCGGCTTTGGGAAGACCCTTGAGCAGAACTATCGGCTCATGTCGCAGCTCGACCGTCTGCAGGTGCTCGGACTGCCCGTGCTCGTGGGTATCTCACGCAAGTCGATGCTAACCCGCCTGCTTGGCATCACCCCTGATGAGGCTCTCTGTCCTACCACAGCCCTGCATGCCGTGGCACTGGACAAGGGTGCTTCCATCCTGCGAGTGCACGATGTGCTGCCTGCCGTGCAGTGCTGCCGTCTCATGGAACAGCTGCGTGCTGACGAGTCGACGCTAACCCCATAACCCCAATCACACCCACGATGTTCTTCTCCTTTGGCATAAAAGACTTCATCGACATTCTGCTGGTGGCGCTGGTGCTCTACTACGTATATAGGCTTATGCGCGAGTCGCGTTCGCTTAATGTGTTTGTGGGCATCCTCATCTTTATCGTCGTCTGGCTGTTCGTGTCGCAAGTGCTCGAGATGCGCCTGCTGGGCACCATTCTCGACAAGCTCGTGTCTGTGGGTGTCATTGCCATCATTGTGCTCTTCCAGGATGACATTCGTAAGTTCCTCTATAATTTGGGGGCTCATCAGCGTGTACAGACCTTTGTGCGGCTGTTCACGTCGCAACGTGCCAGCGACAAGAGCCGTGCCGAGCTGAAGAAGTCGTTCATGCCGATTGTCATGGCCGCCATGTCCATGTCAAAGGGTAGGGTGGGGGCGCTCATCGTTATTGAGCGTGCTACGCCGCTTGATGACATAGTGGCTACGGGCGACGTGATTGACGCTGCCATCAACCAGCGTCTCATCGAGAACATTTTCTTCAAGAACTCGCCGCTCCACGATGGAGCCATGATTATCTCCAAGCGCCGCGTGCGGGCTGCCGGCTGTATATTGCCCGTAAGCCACAGTCTTGACATTCCCAAGGAACTGGGCTTGCGCCATCGTGCCGCCCTCGGCATCTCACAGGAGAGTGATGCCATTGCCATAATCGTGAGCGAAGAGACGGGCAGCATCTCTTTGGCACGCAACGGACAGTTCCACTTGCGCTTATCTGGCGAAGAACTCGAAAGTGTGCTCACCAAGGAGATGGGCTGACCGTATTCGTTAGTTGTGAAATACCAGTCCATCGCCGAACTCGTCGATGATGATGGGCTTCTGGCGGTCTATCTCATCGGCGAGCAGACGACGCGACAGGTCGTTGAGCACGTAGCGCTGTATGGCCCGCTTCACAGGTCGTGCGCCCATGTCGGGATCGTAGCCCTCGCGTGCCAGCCAGCTGATGGCATGTGGAGTGGCTTCGAGCTTCACCCCCTGAGTCTGGAGCATGCTCTGCACACGGCCGAGCTGCATGCTGACCACCTGTGCTATCTGCTCTTCAGTGAGCTGCTGGAAGGTGATGATTTCGTCGATGCGGTTCAGAAATTCCGGGCGCATCACCATGCGCAGCTGTTCGCGTGTGGCATTAGAGGTCATTATGATAATGGTGTTCTTGAAGTCGGCTGTGCGTCCCTTGTTGTCGGTCAGACGGCCATCGTCGAGCACTTGCAGCAGAATGTTGAACACGTCGGGATGAGCCTTCTCAATCTCGTCGAACAGCAGCACACTGTAGGGCTTGCGCCGAACGGCCTCGGTGAGCTGTCCGCCCTCATCGTAGCCCACGTAGCCCGGAGGGGCGCCAATGAGTCGGCTGACGGTGTGCTTCTCCTGATACTCCGACATGTCGATGCGGGTCATCATGCTTTCGTCGTTGAACAGATATTCGGCCAGGGCTTTTGCCAACTCGGTCTTGCCTACACCGGTAGTGCCGAGGAAGATGAACGAGGCGATGGGGCGTTTAGGGTCTTGCAGACCGGCACGGCTGCGGCGCACGGCATCGCTGACTGCCTGAATGGCCTCGTCCTGTCCGACGACGCGTTGGTGCAGCTCAGCTTCGAGGTGCAGCAGCTTTTCGCGTTCGCTCTGCATCATACGGGTGACGGGTATTCCAGTCCAGCGGCTCACCACTTCGGCGATGTCGTCGGCGGTGACCTCCTCGCGCACCATTGCACTGCCACCCTGTGCTGAAGCCAGTTGTGCCTGTATGTTCTTGATGTCGTCATCCAGTGCCTTCAGCTTCGAGTAGCGTATCTCTGCCACCCGGCCGTAGTCACCTTCACGTTCGGCACGTTCTGCCTCAATGCGTAGAGCCTCCATCTCCTGCTTGTCTTGCTGAATCTTGTTGATGAGCTGACGTTCGCCCTCCCACTTGGCGCGGAATTGTGTCTCTTGCTCCTTCAGCTCAGAGATTTCCTTGTCCAGCTGGGCTATCTTCGGCGCATCGCCTTCTCGCTTGATGGCCTCGCGCTCTATCTCTAACTGAGACAACTTACGCGTAACCTCGTCCAGCTCCTCTGGCACGGAGTCGCGCTCCATGCGCAGCTTGGCGGCAGCCTCGTCCATTAGGTCGATGGCCTTGTCGGGCAAGAATCGCTCGGTGATATAGCGCTCAGAGAGCTGCACGGCGGCTATGCAGGCGTCATCTTGTATGCGAACCTTGTGGTGGTTCTCGTAGCGCTCCTTCAGTCCGCGCAGAATGGAAATGGCTGAAAGTTCGTCAGGCTCGTCGACCATGACAGTCTGGAAACGACGTTCCAGTGCCTTGTCCTTCTCGAAGTACTTCTGGTATTCGTTGAGCGTAGTGGCACCGATGGCACGCAGTTCGCCGCGGGCCAGTGCGGGTTTCAGAATGTTGGCAGCATCCATGGCTCCCTCGCCGCCGCCAGCGCCAACCAGTGTGTGAATCTCGTCGATGAAGAGTACGATGCGGCCGTCGCTTTGCGTCACCTCGTTGATGACGCTCTTCAGTCGTTCCTCAAACTCGCCCTTATATTTCGCGCCAGCCACCAGTGCACCCATATCGAGCGAGTAGAGCTGCTTGTCTTTCAGGTTCTCTGGCACATCGCCACGCACTATACGCCCAGCCAGCCCCTCCACGATGGCGGTCTTACCTGTGCCAGGCTCGCCTATCAGTATGGGGTTGTTCTTGGTACGGCGGCTAAGTATCTGCAGCACGCGGCGTATTTCGTCGTCGCGGCCTATCACAGGGTCGAGCTTGCCGGCACGCGCCAGCTCAACGAGGTTCTTGGCGTACTTGTCAAGCGACTGGTAGTTGTCATCGGCGCTCTGACTTTGCACGCGCTGTCCCTGCCGTAGTTCCAGGATGGCTTGGCGCATGCCCTTCTCGGTGGCGCCGGCATCCTTCAGTATGCGACTGGCCGTCGACCCTACTATAAGCAGGGCCAGCAGTAGCGGCTCTACGCTCACAAATTCATCGCCCATCTGTTGTGACAGCTCCACGGCTTTCACAAGCACCTGGTTGGCCTCGCTGCCCAGATAGGGCTGTCCGGCACCTTGCACCTTGGGCAGATGCTTAAGCTCCTGCTCTACAAGCATCTCTATCTGCTGAGCGTTCACACCCTGCTTCTGAAACAGGTAGCTGACCACATCGCGTGCCTTGTCGAGCATACCTTTCAGCAGGTGTACTGTCTCAATAGACTGCTGTCCTTGTAGCTGTGCTGTCTGCACGGCGGCCTGTACGACCTCCTGTGCTTTGATAGTAAACTTTTCAAGTGTCATTGTCTTCTCCTTTCTTTATTAGTTATAGTCTCTGACAGTTGTAGAACAAAAGGTGTGCCGACTGCCCTCATACTGACAGAACGACAGCCTGAACCGCCAAAAAGGCGGTGCATCGGGGCGTGGCGATGCAAAGATGTATGGTGCGGGGTGTGCGGGGCGTGAAGTTGGTATGGGTGTATTAGAGAGCTGTGATGTGAAGATTTTTGCCGAATAATTGCCGAATAATTTTGATGAAAGCGGAGAAAAGTGTAACTTTGCAGACCATTAGCCTGAGGCCCCGATGCTAACCGACCATCGAGGCCCGATGCCAAACAACTACTTTCAGCATGACTGTTATGAAGAACATCTTTACCATACTGGCCGCGCTCCTGATGACTCTATGTGTGTGGGGTGCAGAGTCGGCCGACTTCAACCTGAACAGCCGCCGTATCTCGGTGCAGGACGGACTGGCAGGCAACACCATCAACCAACTGGTGCAGGACGCCGACGGCTACATCTGGATGGCTACCAACAATGGCCTGACGCGATACGACGGCTATTCGACCGTGAACTACATATCGCTCAGCGATGACCCGCGCCACCACATGGAGGCGCGCATAGGCCGCATCGTGAACGACGAGCGGCAGCATCTGCTTTGGATGAGTACGGCTACCTATCAGAATGCCTGTTATGACTTACGCCAATCGTGCTTCACCGACTGGACGGGCTGTGGCGAGTGGAACCGACAGCTGAACAAGCTTTTTCTGTCGCCCTCGGGCCGTGGCATGTTCTTCTACGGTGGGCAGCAGGGCATACGCCGCTCGCAGCGTAGTGCCGCTGGCGAGTTCAGCATTACCGACTACAACGAGTTCAACGCCACATTGCCCAGCGACAACGTACTGATGCTGCTCGAAGACTCGGCGGGCAACGTGCTGGCCCCCACGGCCAGCGGCCTTATGATTCTGGGTCGCAACGACCAGCCTCGTATCATGCTCAGCGGCATGCAGTTTGTCAGCGCTGCCACCGACGGACAGCACACCTATCTGCTGAGTAACCATGGCGACGCTGTGGTGTTGGACACGCATGGTCGCGAGGTGCTACGCAGCCATCTGCCCGCTATGATAGGCACGGTGAGCAAGGTGAATGTGAGCTTTGTGTGGCAGGGCCGTTGGATGCTCTTCACGCCGCAGGCCACGCTCAGTATGGACGTTGTCAGCGGCATGTGGGCCATCGAGAGTGGCGAAGCAGGCTTGGTGGGCGGTCTGGATCAGGGCCATCTACTGGGCTATCACTTCGTGGCCAACCGCGACGGTCGCCTGCTGGTATTCCCAGACACGGGGCGGGTGAAGAGCATGGACCTGATACCAAAGGCCCACTTCACAAATAACCGTGGCCGCAAATATCATATTGCAGCCGACCGCGAGGGGCGCCTGTTCATTGCCACCTATGGCAATGGCCTCTTTGTGTGGACTCCTCAGACCGATGCACTGCGTCACTTCTCGGCCGACGACGTCACCCCCATCGTGCGTACCAACTACCTTATAGACTGTCTTTGCGACCGAGGCGGTTGCATCTGGATTGGCTCAGAGGCTACGGGTGCCTACTGCCTGTCAGTGATGACGGGAGCCACGATGAACTATGTGCTACCCGAGCCTGACCATCAGGGCGACTGGGCCAATGCCGTCAGTGCACTGTCGCAGAAACGTGATGGTAGTATAATAATAGGTACGCGCGAAGGTGGCATCTACCTTTACAACCCTGAGGACAACACCATGACCAAGCGTGACGAGCGCCAGTCGAACGTTACTGGCTCGTTTGTCGATGCCGATGGCCACCTTTTCATCAGCACTCGTGGCGAAGGCCTCTTCGTCGACCGCCAGCAGTATCAGAAAGGCGATCCTGTGCATGCCTTGCCAGAGAACAAGGTAGCAGGCATTTGTCAGGACGTACGCGGCCGCATCTGGGTGGGATCCTGGGACGGAGGCCTGCTCATGTGCGAGCGTCCCGTCGACGGTCAGCCCCTTAGCTTTAAGCAGTTCCTCTCGGTCAACATGAACGAGAGCCGTATCAAGGCGTTGCAGATAAACAGCAAGGGCATGCTTTTCGTGGGCACCAACAACGGCCTCTATACGCTCGATACGCGTCAGCCCGTCATTGCCGACGTGGCCTTCAAGAACTATAACACGGCCAACGGTCGCTTTGCTTACGACGAGGTGTTCAGCCTCTATCTCTCCGACGACTCCACACTCTGGGTGGGTGCAGCAGGCAGTGGCGTGCTGAAGTGTAGCCTGACAGCCAACGACGGCATTGTGGTGGCACAGCGTATCACTACCCGCGAGGGCCTGGCCAACAACAATGTCTACAGCATGGTGGAGGATGCCTACGGCTATCTGTGGGTAGGCACTGAAGAGGGCATCTCGCGAATCAACATCAGCAACAGCATTGTGAACACCTATCAGCCGTCGCCCGTGCTTTTGGGCAACGTGGCCACCGAAGATTGTGCCTTACGTACACGTAGCGGCCAGCTGCTCTTCGGTACCAATTATGGTGTGATCATCATCACCCCGCAGCAGCCCAACCGCCATGCCACAGCTATGGTGCGCACTCACATCACCGACGTGCACATCAATGGCACCTCGATATTCAAGGTTGCCACCGACCCTGCCGATGCAGACAGCGAGCCGGCACGCACTCTGCTTGTTAGCAGCATGAAGGAAGAGGGCACGCTGCACCTGAGCTACAACCAGAACACGCTGTCGTTCTTCTTCTCCAATTTCGACTACGACAACACCCAGGCCGCCCTCTATCAGTTCTACCTCGAGGGCATTGACCGTGACTGGCAGCCCATGACCTCGGCTAACCATGCCGACTACTCTGAACTTGCACCGGGCCGCTATCAGTTCCACCTGCGCTCGCTCTCGTCGGCCAACGAATGGAATGAGGAGAGTACGCTCACCATAATCATCAGCCAGCCGTGGTACAATAGCTGGTGGGCTTGGCTACTCTATGTGCTGACGGCTTGCTTGCTGGCGTGGTATGTTTACCGCAACTGGAAGGATAAGTTCGACCTTCACCAGCAAATGAAGCTGCAGCGACAGATCAACGACTTCCGTGTGCAGTTCTTCACCCATATCACCCACGAGTTCCGTACGCCACTGGCCATCATCAAGCACGGCACTGATAAGCTTTCTGCCACTGAGGGTGGTCTGGGCGGTCAGGCGGCTACGCTCTCCACCATTCGCCGCGGCACTACCCGTCTGCTGCGTCTGGTGAATCAGTTCATGGAGTTCCGTAAGGCCAGTACGAACAACCTGCACTTGCACCTTAGTGAGGGCGACATCGTGGGGCTGTGCAAGGATATCTATCAGGACTTCTGGCCTCTGGCCCAGCAGAAAGCCATCCGCACGGGTGTGATGCCCTTTGCCAAGGAGCACCAGATGCTATTCGACCGCGAGAAGGTGGAGACCATTGTCTATAACCTGCTGTCGAATGCTGTGAAGTACACGCCAGAGGGCGGCAGTGTAGAGCTGCGCATAGCGCTTAACGATGACCATTCGCTACTTACTATCGCCGTAGAAGACTCTGGCCCTGGTATCACCACCAGCCAGCAACAGGTACTCTTCCAGCCCTTCATGCAGGGCCTGGCCAGTCAGGGTGGCATGGGCATAGGACTATATACGGCCTATGAGATGGCTAAAGTCCATCACGGTTCGCTGACCTACGAGCGCAGCGTGAAGTTGGGAGGCTCGCGCTTTGCCCTCAGCCTGCCTACATCGACCGATTTCTACAGTGCCGATGACTACGATACCTCAGATCCTACTGCCGACACCGCTGAGCGTGCGCAGGCCGAGCAGATAATCAGACAGATGCAGCCAGAGGCACTCAACGACTTGACCATTGCAGTGATTGAGGATGACCCAGACATGATGGAGCAGATATGCACAGAGTTGGGTGTCTACTTCCGAATCAACCGCTATACCAATGGTCGGCAAGGCTACGATGGAGTGGCACTTAATCCTCCCGTGCTGGTAGTGACCGACGTGATGCTGCCCGATATGGACGGCTATGAGATAGTGCGACGGCTGAAAGGGTCGCCACAGACCAGCCAGTTGCCCGTCATCATGCTGACGGCCCTCGCCGACGAGCGCCACCAGCTTAAGGCCTACGAGGCAGGTGCTGATGACTACATGGTGAAGCCCTGTAACTTCCGTCTGCTCATTGCTCGTGCCATCCAGCTCATCAAGTGGAGCCGCTCTGCTGAAGGAACCATGGTGAATAGTGAAACGAGAACGGTTAGTGGTGAAGAGACTGCTCCTCTCTCCTCACCATCCATAGTCACTACGCAGGCCGACAAGGTGTTTCTTGACAAGCTGCAGATGTTCGTTGCACAGCACATGAGCGAGGAGGGTTTCACCGTGGATCAGCTGGCGCAACTCATGGCTATGGGTCGCACCAAGTTCTATGGCAAGGTGAAGGATATGACGGGTATGTCGCCAAACAAGTATCTTATGGACCAGCGCATGACGAAGGCTGCCGACCTGCTTGCCGATGGTGAGCTGGCCGTCAGCGAGGTATGCTATCGTGTGGGCATGCAAGACCCCTCCTACTTCAACAAATGCTTCAAGGCTCACTTTGGCGTGGTGCCCAGCAAGTACACTCGCCCCAGCACGCCGCAGGACTGAACCTTACGCTGCGATAGTGGCAACCTTGCTCGCTCATAGCTGGCATGGCCCACTAAAAGCGGGAACGCTGCTTACAATGTGTGAGCTGCGTTCCCGCTTTTCGCTGTTCTTGTATGCCGGCCTATTTGCCCAGTATGATGTTGATGGCGGCAGTGACGTCTGACACGTTTACCTGGCTGTCGCCATTCACATCGGCAGCAGCAGCGTCGAAGTCGGTCTGGCTGAAGCCCAGAATGTGCTGGATGATGGCCGTCACGTCCGACACATTCACCTGGCCATCGCCATTGGCGTCGCCCAGTAGTGTCTTCTGCCTCAGTATCACTATTCCTGTGGTATTCAGTTGTGTGGTGTCGACTTCGTAGGTCAAGCCGTTTTCGGCCTCAACCTTCACCACTACGCTTCCTGTGGCCGAGGCGAAGCCTGACGCGAATACGCGCACCTGGTCGCCGTCGGCCACCTTGCGGGCGGCGGGAATGATAATGAGTAGCGTGTCGCTGTTGTGCACAATGTTGCCTGTCACGTTGATGCACGTGGCGCCCGACGTGTTGCCCAGCTTGCAGCGCAGAGTGGCACCCTTCTGCATAGTCAAGTTGCCGCCTATGCGTAGCGTGCCGCTGACGATGCCCAGTCCGCCGAGCAGTGTGCCGCCCTGCTGCACGAGTACGTTCTGTGCCATACCCGTGCCTTGCAGGGTAGCGCCTTTCTGTACGGTTATCTGACCTGTAGTCATGGCTGTGGTGGTAGTGTTCTGTAGCTGCAGCGTGCCGCCCTGAACGGTGATGGGCGATGTGCTGCCCTCAGTGCGCAGGGTCAGCTTGCCAGCGCCGGTCTTTACGATGCGCAGAGCTTTCAGCAGGCCGTAGTACTGAGTGTCATCGCCCAGTGCCCCCACCTCGTATGTGCTGCTCTCGCCGCCCAGTACTGCGTCGGTGGCACTGGTGGTAGAGGCGAGTGAACCAATGCGTGTGGTGACGCTGGCCGCTGTGGCAGAACCGCTCTTGAAATGGGCAATGTAGGTACCGGCATCAAGCACCAGACGGGTTTTGGCCATATTGGTAACGTTGCTCATCAATCGCCACTGGCTGCCCTTGGCGGTCAGTGTACCACTGAAGTCGCTGAAGTCGGGGCCGATGTCGAAGCGTACGTACTTTGACTCGATGGTCAGTGCGCCCTCACCATGTATCGAGCCGTTGAGGCGGCCACGCGACGAGCCAACTATGCGGTTGGAGGTGCCGGCAGCAATGGTGAATGAGTGGTTCATCTCGGGTACAGTTGATGTGCTGTTCACATCGATTTGGCGCAGCTCGCCACCAGCCATCACGAGGGGCGACCCCACGCGGCCGAATGTGCTGTTCCACGTGCCCTGCGACACAATACCTCGCTTGATGATGAGTCCTGCAAAGTCGTTGGTGCCTGCATAGTTGAAGTTCAGTTGGCCTGCACCATCCTTCACCAGGTAACCGCTGCCCCTGACACGGCCCTTCAGCGAGAGGGCACTCGATGCGAGGGCAATATTGAGCGTGGCCGTGTCGGAAAGGGTGATGATGTGGTCGGTGGCCATGTTGTCCTTGCTAAGTATCAGTGTGCCGCCGTTCTTCAGCTGCAAGTTGCCTTCGGCGGCAGGCGAGGCACCAATGGAGCTCTTTTGGCCTCCGTCAGCAAAGTTAATGACGGTGAGTCGTCCGCCGTCGACGATGGTGGGGCCGGTGTAGTCACTGTATTTCACGTTGAGGGTCACGTCGGCACCCTCCTTCACCGTCAGTCCACCTTCGCCTGAGATGGAACCGTCGCCGGACAGCACGTACTGACCGCCCTCGAACACAACGCCCGTGGTGACCATCTGCTCGCTGAGCGTCAAGTTGCTGTTGGCTGCGGTGCTACCGAACAGTACGGCGTCGCCAGGCACAAAGGGAGTAGGCTGGCCGGCAAGGCTGAAGTTAGGTGTCTTATAATCCCACAGACCGTTCTCATTACCCGTCCATAGTACATCGTTGGCTGGTGCACGGGTGCCGTTGACCACGAGTAATAGCTTATTGCCTTCTATCGCGAAGTCGTAGTTTATGCCGCCCAAACCGCGAGCTTGCAGTTGGGTGGGGTCGGCAGTGAGCTTGCCTGTGCACTGGGCCAGCACATAGCTGCCTTCCTGCAGACCATTGTGCACTACGCTGATGTAGTTCTGGCCTTGCAGGGTTAGATCACCCTCGACGCTGATGTGGCCGCACTGTCCATCGGCGGCCTCTACCTCCAGATACACTTGCCCAGGCAACGTAAGGCTTTTCTTGAATGTGATGACGCCCTGCTTGCCCACGGGCAGCAGTCGGCAACCCTCATAGTTCAGTGCAGCCTCGAAGCTGATGTCGCCCAGCAACGTGGCTTGACCACTCAGCGTGCCCTTGGCGCGCAGCTCTACAGGTCCTGCCACAGTGCCGTTGACGGCCAGAGTGCCCTCGCTGATAATGGTCAGACCAGTGTGGGCCAGCGATGTGTTGAAACTGGCCATACCCAGCATCGACTTGGTCAGCGTCATGTCGCCAGCCAGTGTACCACTGCCAGTGAAGGTGTAGTCGTGGCCGCGTGGCGTCATCAGGAAAACGGCTGAGGGACGCAGGGTGGTGTTTAGTGCTATGGGGTGGCTGTTGTCACCAGACAGGTCGAACATCAGGCTCTTGCCGTCGAGTCCACCTTGGCTACCTGAGGGAGTGTAAGGCTGGGTCATGTCGAAAGTAGCAAAACCACTTTCCACAGTGGAGCCGCTACGCCATCGCAGGTCGGTGGTGAAGACAGGGGGCAGCGGCGGCAGTGGCATATCAGCGCCGAGATAGAAACCCGTGTTAGGGTGCTGATAGTAGCCGCGGGTAGTGCAGTCACCCCGATAGTGTGGGTCTTGTTGCAGGCAGTAGATGCTGTAGTCGCTAGGCATGTTAGTAGTGTAGCCTACTAGGCCAGTGCTGCCATTGGCGTTCTGGTTGACAAGAATTACTTCCTCGCGCCAGTCGCCAGTGATGTCGCCCATGAAGGCAGGGCGTGTGCCGGTAGCGGCGTGGGTGCCCCATGTGCTCTCCTGCGAGAACTCCACCAGGCGGGCCTTGTTGAGCACCTGTGTCACCATAAGGTTGGTGCCCCAGCCGCTACCGCCAGGCGATGATAGCTCTTCGCGCAGTAGGTCGCCATTCCACCACACGCCCTCGAACATGGTGGTTATGCCACAGCCTGAGCGCGTGTAGGCAGTCTTCTCGCCTTTGCAGTCGTATATGTAGTCATCGGTGAAGCTGTAAAGTTCGTAGCCCTTGCGCGAGGAGTCTACGTCCATGCAAGCGCCTCGGCCTACGTCGTAGACCGAGGGCAGATACCATTCTTTGATGCGTTCGGCGGTGCAGGCGTCGTAGAGCAGCTGCCCCAACAGGTCACTCTGTTGGATGGCATAGACCTCAAGACCAGGACGGTCAGGGTCGATGTCGCTAAGTATGTAGCGGTCGCCGTGGCCGATGCCTGGACTCTGAAACCAGCCTGTGTGTGGGTTGATGCTGTATCCACCCTGAATCATCTCGTCGGTGCCGTCACCATCGACGTCGGCAACGCGCAACTGGTGGAACTCGGCGGGCCAGGGGCGCTTGTCGTTGCGGCTCCAGGTGGCAGAGTGGTGCCAGTTGGAGGGCTTGCCGTTGGTCCAGTCGTAGTCCCACGTGAAGACATAGTTGTGGTGGGTCTTGTTGTTGTCACGGTCGAGGCACTCCATGACGAGCGAGGGGTGCACACCGTCGAGGTAGCAGATGCAGAAATGGCCGTCCATGGCAGAGTAGCCATCACTCATATAATTTGGACGGCTGGTGCGGGTGTAGCTGTCACTGCCGTCGGAGACCTCGCTGTACTTCAGTTCGCTGGCGGCAATCTCGGCGCCAGTGGCTCCGTCGATGACACTGATGTAGAAGGGGCGATTGCGCTTGCTCTGTGTGCGATAGTCCACAATGCCGTCGTCATCGACGTCGGCATCGCTGCTGCCCATAGCGTAGAGTCCCCATGTCTCGTTTTGTTTATCCCAGAAACGGGTGCCGTCGCTGGCGCGAATCATCACCTCGCAGCGTCCGTCGCAGTTGATATCGTAGGCCACGACCATGTCGTTCTGGCCTCCACAGATGTTGACGTTAGGCCCCATGTCGACAGTCCAAAGCAGTTCGCCGGTGAGCCGATAGGCCTGAATCTTGTGCGAAGTGGTGGCTGTGTTGTCGCTCTGGTTCTCTGCATCGTCATTGTCGGCGGCTCCGGCATAGAGACGGTCAACCACCACAGCGTCGTAGGCTCCATTGCCGTCGAGGTCCATGGGCCATACGAACTTGGTGCGGTAGTCATCGCGACGAATGACGTTATCATCGAAGTCGAACTTGAACCACACGTTTGGCCAGGGTTGTGTCTTATATAGGAAAGGGCGGCTCTTGGCGCTCTCCACACCGTTGATGATGGCGGTCACGGCATACTCGGTGTTGTTAGAGAGCGACGACGGAGCATAGTTGGTCTTGGTGAGCGGCGTGCTGTTCATCTTTGTCCATGCTGACGAGCCAGCTGTGCGACGGTATAAGTTGTAGGTGGTGCCCTCAGGGTCTTGCGCCAGCTTGCGCCAAGAGATGAGGTTGCCCTGGCCGCCAGTGCCTGTGACATTGGTGCGTATGGTGCTGCCCGAGCGGTTGACGGCTACGACAGAACGCTCCAGCGGCTGGCCAAACCGTTGGCCGCTGACAGCCAGTGTACCCAGCGCCAGCATGCCAGCCATAAGGGATAGTCTTTTCATTGTAGTTGCTTTCAGTTTCTTTATTCTTATTTCTTCATTTGTTGGCCTAAGCGCTTGATGAGCATCACTGCCAGCGATGGGCTGAGATGGCCTAATACCCATGCGCCCAGATTGTGTCCACGTGCCTGTGGCGACCTTAGGATCTGCCATAGCGACATGGGGTGCCACAGCGTGTTGCGTATCTCCGTGTTGGTGTAGGGATGCTTCATCGTGCCTTGGTGGAGTATCATCTCGTGGGCAAAGTAGAAGTCGTACATCAGCAGTTTGGCGCAGCGCCGTGCGTAGTAAGGCTTGTGGCTCAACTCCGTGCGGCGTTTCTTCTGGTCGATGGCAGCCAGCGCGAGGTCCATCTGTTGCCTGTCCATCACTTTTTCTCGCTTTGCAGTGACTGCACTTGCGTCTATTTGATATCGGTAGGTGATATTGGGCAGCAACACAGCACGGGTGATATAGGTGGGCAGGTCAACCGTATATGTGTAATCCTCGCCGTAGCCATGACGTACTGGCGTCACTTGCAGATGGTTGCGGCGCACTACGTTGAGGTCAATCAGGTAGTTCCAGTTCATCACCTGAATACCCGTGTCATAGACGTACTGGGCGTACTCGTCTGGACGTGTGAACACCTTTGCCGGGTAGACGAGCTGTTCGGTGTAGCTGCTATTGTCGTTGACCGTCACGCGTTCGTGGCTGCCGTAGACAATCTCGGCCTGATGGCGCAGGGCAGCGTTGTATAGCAGCTCGATGGCGTCAGGGCTGATGGTGTCGTCGGCGTCAAGCGAATAGAAGTAGCGCCCTTGCGCCTCGGCCATCATGCGGTTGCGTCCCTCGCCAATGCCGCGATTCTCTGGCTGCCTGACGATGCGCAGGTGCTGGCCTCTCGGATGTTCTTGCTGATATTGTCTGACAATGGCAATCGAGTTGTCGGTGCCACAGTCGTCGCAAATCAGGAACTCGATGTCAGTGAACGTCTGCGCCAGCGCAGCGTCGAGAGTCTGCCGTATGTACCTTTCCACATTGTAGACTGGTATTCCGATGGTCACTTTGTAGTCCATGTGTCACCTTAGCTATTGGTTGGAGCTGCAAAGATAGCAAAAAGCTTTCAACTTGTTGCTGTTTTGCGGCAAAATCTTTCACCTTATACGAAAATGATGGCCATGATGTGTCGTTTTCGCTAAAATGTGTCTGATAGTGCCTTGGCTACGGTTAGTCTGTTGCTCATTTCTCTGCCTTCAGCTCACGGGCAATAATCTCTGCCATCTGGCGTGCTCCCTTGTCGGTGGGGTGTATGCCATCGCTTTGAATGTTCTCGTTGTCGGGCTTGAACAACGTGTGCAGGTCTATGACGTTGAGTCCCTCCTGTTGTGCCACTTTATTTATTATAGGTATGATAGTGTTCTGAATGATCGAGTCGCTGATGTTCCATGTGGGTTTGACAGCAGGTATGGGCGTGCAGAGGTAGATGCGCGGCTTGGCACTGCGGGTCAGTTTCTTCGTGGGCTTGCCCTTTTTGTTGAGCACGGGCTGGCGCGGGTTCAGTTGGTCTATCATTTGCAGCAGGTCGTGCTCAAACTCGTTGGCATGCTGCCAGTTTTCGGGCTTTGAGTCATTGGTGCCCAGTTTTATTACCACCACATCGGGCTTGAAAGCCAAGGCGTCGTGCCAGGCCTGCTCTTGCATGTAGGGATAGTCGCCTTTGTTTAGCAGCGTGCGCGAGCTGACACCGCAGTTCTTCACCCAGTAACCGCTGCCCAGCAGGTGCTGTAGCAGCGCCGGATAGCCCTGCTGTGTGGCCATGTCGATGCCGTGGCCGTCGGTAATGCTGTTACCTATGCATGCCACGCGCACGGCGTCCTGTCGTGGTGCTTTGAGGTGTTGCAGCCAGGTGGCAAGGTCGTTGAGCATCTGGTCGTGGTATCTGAAGTTGCTGCGGAAGCCGAAGCCGTGGCCACCGGTGGGATAGACGTGCAGCGCGCACTCGTTGCCCTGTCGGCGCATGGCAGAGTAGTAGGCAATTCCGTTGGTCACGGGCGGCACGGCGCGGTCGTCGTTAGCCAGCAGTATGATGGCCGGTGGGGTGAGGTGGCGGCGCACGGCGTTGTGGTTGGAGAAGGCCTTGACCAGTTTCTCGTCAGTCTTCTTGTCGCCCAGGAACCCGTTTACGGAGCCTTTGTGGGTGTCGCGCTCGTTCATAGAGATGACGGGATAGAACAATATGGAGAAGTCCGGACGCTCGGCCCACTCGGTATGTGTCGAGATGGTCGATGCCAGATGCCCACCGGCAGAGAAGCCCATGATGCCCACGTCGCGAGGGTTGATGGCCCAGTGCGTGGCCGAGTCGCGCACGATGCGCAGGGCATTGCGGGCATCGCTCATCGGTATTTCGCGGTCGCCACCGGGCATGCGGTAGGTTAGGACGAAGTAGGCAATGCCCTGTCGATTAAACCATTCGGCCCAGTCGTGGCCCTCGTTCTGCATGGACAGATGACTATAGCCACCGCCGGGACAGCCCACGACGGCGCGGCCTGTGGGCTGCTGGGGCAGATAGCCCACCATGTTCGACTTGCCGTCGGGCGTAATATTGACGGTCAGTTTGCGTGCCGTCTGAGCAGTGGCGCAGAGCGCGGCCATTGCTGCAACGATGAAGAATAGTCTTTTCATGTGCGTAAGTTTCTTTTAAGTAGTTCGCAAAATTACTATTAATTCTTGAATACTCCAAATTTTAACCGTGAAAAAGCGTCTTTGGCTTCGCTTATCAGCTTATCAGCTTTTCTGCCTCTCTGCACATGTCTCACCGTCATCTTCCACACTGATACTGCTCGCTCAGAGAAAGAAGCCCCCGCCGTGCATGGAGAACGTGGAACGCCCCTGTTTATGAGCATTTCAGGCGAGTGGCAATGCCGTTTGTTGCGGATTCCGCAAACAGTGCCAGCAGTCGTGTCCATCTTCAGCGAAATCTGAGAGAAACAGAAAAAGATGGCGAAAATGTTGTCAGTGTGAAAAGAAATCGCTACATTTGCACTCGACAAGAATCAACAAGACACTAAACTGCAGTATAAAGAATGAGAGAATACAGACTATTGAATCAAGATGAGATTAGCGTGCTCGAGCAGAACGGATGCTGGGCCGAGGACTGGAACCGTGTGGAAGTAGCCGAGAACTTCAGACCCTACAACTTCCACCGAGTGGTGTTCTATGGCGACATACGCCTCGGCTCGTTCGAGAAGAGCGTTGAGGTGAGTAAGGGTTTCGTGAAACACTCGGGTATCAACGACGCCACGCTGCGCAACGTGTCGGTAGGCAATGACTGCCTGATAGAAAAAGTGGGCAACTTCATCAACAACTATACCATTGGTGATGACTGCTACATATCAAACATATCGACCATCGAGACTACCGAGGGTGCTACCTACGGCGCTGGCTCTACTATTTCGGTGCTCAACGAGATGGGCGACGGTAACATCACGCTGTTCCGCGAGCTGAACTCGCAGTTAGCTGCCTTCATGGTGAAGCACAACCGCGACAAGGAGCTGACACGTCGTCTGCACCAGCTTATCGATGACGAGGTACGCGTGTCCACACCTGAGCGCGGCGTCATTGGCGACCGTGTGAAGATAATCAATACGAAGGAGATAACGAACACCGTCATCAAGGGCGACTGCGAGATAAGCGGTGCCGCACGGCTGAGCGAGTGCACCATCATGTCGTCGAAGGATGCATCGGTATATATCGGCACGGGTGTCATCTGCGAGAACTCAATTATCTGCGATGGCTGCTCGATAAACAATTCGGTGAAGATGCAGGACTGCTTCGTGGGCGAGGCCTGTCAGATAACCAATGGCTTTACGGCCGAGGCCAGCCTGTTCTTTGCCAACTCGTTTATGGCCAACGGCGAGGCCTGCGCGGCTTTCTGCGGACCGTTCTCTGCCAGCCACCACAAGTCGAGCCTGTTGATAGGCGGTCAGTTCTCGTTCTACAATGCTGGCTCCAATACCAACTTCTCTAACCACGCCTACAAGATGGGCCCCATGCACTATGGCACACTGGAGCGCGGCACAAAGACGGCCAGTGGCAGCTATGTGCTGATGCCAGCCACGATAGGCGCGTTCTCGGTATGCTTCGGTAAGCTGATGCACCACCCTGACACGCGCTGCTTGCCCTTCAGCTATCTGATAGCATACGGCGAGACGATGTATCTGGTGCCTGGCCGCAACATCACCACTGTGGGACTCTATCGCGACATAAAGAAATGGCCCAAGCGTGACAAGCGCTCGAAGCAGTCGAAGAAGTCGATCATCAACTTCGACTGGCTAAGCCCCTTCACAGTGGGCGAGATTCTCGAGGGCATCAAGATACTGGAGGCACTGCGCTCGGCCAGCGGCGACAACGTGACGACATATAACTTCCACGAGTACGTCATCAATGCCTCGTCGCTGAAGAAGGGCCTGAAGTACTATGACATAGCCCTGCGTATCTACATGGGTGCCGTGCTGAAGCGCAGGATGAAAGAGGAGGATCCCCTCTTATCCCCCCTTGGGGAGAGAACAGACGGTCCTGCCACAGAAAGTAACAGGTTCCGCCCCCATGAAGGAGGTCAGGTGGGTGCAGACCCTTGGACAGACTTGAGTGGCCTGCTGCTACCTGAAAGTGAGGAAATTAGACTGATAGAGGATGTGAAGAACGGCACTGTCGAGAACATCACACAGGTGCTTGATCGCTTTGAGGATATCAATAACCGATATAGCGACTACCGCTGGGCTTGGAGTTATCAACTGCTGCTGGACTACTACCACCTTACCGAACTCGATGAGGCTGCCTGTGAGCGTATTCGTGAGGACTATGTGAAGGCCCGTCGTGCCTGGATAGCAGAGATTCGCAAGGATGCCGAGAAAGAGTTTGCCATGGGCGATGTGGAGCAGGAGGTGTTCGATGACTTCATCTCGAAGCTCGACCACGAGATTGATTACGAGAACTGATTCCTCGCCGCTGCATCACTCTTGAACGCATTCGTGCGGCCAGCCATGTCCAAAGCAGGGCATTACTGGCCGCACGAAATGTCTTTGTATGTGCTGCCCTCAGAGCAGTTCGGGGAGCTGGAAGAGTTTGGTGCCGTTACTGCCCTTTACCAGAATCAGACGACCGGTGGGCCGCTGGCGCATTATCTCGGCTTTCACCTCGTCAACGTTGGCAAATTTGCGATAGTCGCAGTAGGTCTTGCCGAACTCGTCGCCCACGAGCCAGACCTCGTCAATGTCGGTCTTGGCTAGGGCGTCCACCAGTTGCTGGTGCTCGTCGTGGCTATGCTCGCCCAGTTCGCGCATGTCGCCGAGGATGGCCATCTTCGTTTCGCCTGCATTGACAGTGGTCTGCACAAAGTTGTCGAGTGCTGCTTTCATGCTCGAGGGATTGGCGTTGTATGCATCGACGATAATGCGGTTGCTGCCCGTCTGCACCAGTTGCGAGCGGCTGTTGGTGGGTTCGTAGTTCTCCAGTGCGTGGCATATCTGTTTGCGGTCTACGCCAAAGTTTATGCCCACGGCGATGGCAGCCAGCAGGTTGTCTATGTTGTAGGCTCCCACAAGGCGCGTCTGCACCTTGTGCCACTTGGTCGAGGCACCGCTCTCCTCAAGCTCCATGAGCGGACGGCGCCAGCGGAATTTCAGGTAGGGCGTGCATTCAAGCACCTCGCCGCTAATGCACTCGTACTGTTTCTCTGGGTCGGTAGAGTAGGGCGTCACCCACAGCTCGTCGCTGAGTATGTCTACCAGACTGTCATTGTCTGCATTGAGGAACACCAGCCCGTCCTCACGAGTGCGCAGGTAGTCGTACAGCTCGCCCTTTGTCTTCACCACACCCTCGAACGAGCCGAAGCCCTGTAGGTGGGCGCGCCCCACGTTGGTGATAAGGCCGCAGGTAGGTTCGGCAGTCTCGGCCAGTGTCTTGATGTCGCCTGGATGGCTGGCCCCCATCTCGATGACGGCTATCTCGTGTTCGGGTTGCAGGCGCAACAGCGTCTTGGGCACACCCACGTTGTTGTTGTAGTTGCCCTCGGTGGCCAGCACGCGGTACTTCTCGGACAGCACGGCTCGCACCAGCTCTTTGGTGGTAGTCTTGCCGTTGGTGCCGGTGATGCCTATGACGGGGATGTCGAACTGACGGCGGTGTTCGCGTGCAATGTCCTTGAAGGTTTGTAGCGTGTCGTCCACCAGGATGTAGCGCTTGTCGATAGCCACGCTGGGGTCGCTCACTATGGCCAAGGCGCAGCCACGCTCCAGGGCCTGTGCAGCGAAGCGGTTGCCGTCGAACGTGTCCCCTCTAAGTGCCAGGAAAATGCTGCCCTTAGGGCAGTCACGGCTGTCGGTGGTTATACAGGGATGCTGCTTGTAGATGTTGTAGAGTTGTTGGATGTCCATCGGTCTATGCTTTGAAATTTTGTGCAAACTTACATATTTTTTCCCGTATCTGCAACGTAAATGACTTTTTTTTCGTAATTTTGTCCGCAGAATACTAACTACAACAAAAACAACAGCGTTATGAAGAAAATGATTTTGGCTGCACTGGCAGCTGTTGTGCTCTTCGCTTGCAGCGGAGAACGTGAGTATCTGAAGTGTAAGGGGCTGTCGCTGGGCTTGCCGGCAAAAGCCTTTGTTGATTCGCTGGCCGCGCGTGGCTTGGTGATGGACAGTGCCCATAGCGGCGACGGCATGACGGTGATGCGCCAGCCTGAGGGCGAGGCCTATTCAGTGGCTGTGGCCTATAACGGTGATGTCATCACTGCTGTTGAAGAGGACTATCGCGCCACCTACAACGACAGTACGCGCCACCTGTGGCAGCAGCTGCGCGACCAGTTTGTAGAGGAGCTGGGGCGCAATCCTGGTGTACCCAAGCGTGGTGACGACCACAAGATTGCCGAGTTCGAGACGTCGGAGTATCGCCTGGTGGTAACGCTCGACAACCACTCGGTGCCGTTCCTCTCAGTGCTCTACGAGATGAAAGACCTCGATAAATAGCCTACAAGGCAATCTAATAGTAGCAAACTCTCTTCGTGCCTGAGGAGAGTTTGCTGTGTTTTTACAGATATTTGAACAATTATTATAGTTGTTTGTCCATTATCTTTCGTACTTTTGCAACGGCTTCTTGCGCTGTAGGAAGCTCTGCAATGGAGACAAACTACTAAAACTATAACTCACTTATGAAACTCAGAAAACTGTTTCTCTTGATGCTGTCGGTGCTGTGCGTGTCGTCGGCAATGGCTGACGTCGTGTGGTACGACGGATCGCAGCCAGTGACTTATTGCGTCGAAGGCAAGTCGGCTCCCGTGGTCAGCATTGCACTCGATATGTTTGCCAGCGACATGCAGCAGGTGACGGGGCGTCGTGCCCTTGCCTCGAAGAACGGCACCATCCGCATTGTGCAGCTCGACAAAGCTTCGGTCGGTGTCATCAAGAAGCTGCGTTCCTTAGGCATTCCCGTCGATGAGATCAGCCGCCAGTTCGACGGCTTCTGCGTCGTTCCGTCGGGTCAGCACATCTATGTGGTGGGTAATAACGGCCGCGGCTGTGCCTACGGCATCCTGGAGCTGAGCCGCATGGCAGGCGTGTCGCCCTGGGTATGGTGGGGCGACGTGGTTCCCGAGAAGAAAGACCGCCTCGCGCTGGCCGACGACTTCAGCACCATGCAGTCGCCCAGCGTGGCCTATCGAGGCATCTTCATCAACGACGAGGACTGGTCATTGCGCAACTGGGCGTGGAAGAACTTTGAGAAGACCGACCAGTTCGGCGCCATGGGCCCCAAGACCTACAAGGCCGTGTTCCAGCTGCTGCTGCGCCTGCGTGCCAACGCCATCTGGCCGGGCATGCACACCGGCACGCCTGGCTTCTTCACCATCAAGGGCAACAAGGAGATGGCCGACTCGTGCGGCATTCTCATCGGCACCAGCCACTGCGAACCCCTGCTGCGCAACAACGTAGCCGAGTGGGACCACCAGAAGCGTGGCGCCTATAACTACATCACCAACCGCGAGCAGGTGCAGCAGTACTGGATTGAGCGCCTGCAGGAGGTGAAGGGCAGCGAGGAGTTCTTCACCATCGGCATGCGCGGCATCCACGACGGCTCGATGGAGGGCGTGCATACCAAGCAGGAGAAACTCGATGGCCTGCAGCAAGTCATCGACGACCAGCGCGAGCTCATCCGCAAGTATTACAGCAAGGACGTGGAGAAGGTGCCGCAGGTGTTCATCCCCTACAAGGAGGTGCTCGAGATTATGGAGAGCGGTCTGCGCGTGCCCGACGACGTAACGCTGATGTGGTGCGACGACAACTATGGCTACATGACCC
>ERZ842401.1867-NODE-1867-length-28996-cov-11.552192_pt1 | contig 28996 bp, 21 predicted proteins | sample MGYA00521270_ERZ842401 | MGnify/ENA primary metagenome ERZ842401 (study PRJEB31892, sample SAMEA3878208) | bioreactor metagenome | biome: Moose rumen | place: Sweden | collected 2011-10 | study: EMG produced TPA metagenomics assembly of the PRJEB12797 data set... | reverse complement strand
TCCGCAATCTTGGGCAACTCTATGTAGTGAATCTGCACGATGTCGCTCAGCTCCGTGTTGTCCTCCCGCTCCTTGAAGAGGTAGGTGTGGTGGAGGCGGCGGTCGTCCCTTACCACGGTGAAGTCCATGAACTGAATCTGGTAGACGTGGGGGAGTAGGGCATACTGGTCGCCTGATGTGAGTGCGTTACGGGTGAGGCTGGCGGCATAGTAGATGGAGCGTCTCACCTGGTCGTCTTTATACATGGAGTTCTGGATCTCCACGTCAACCTCGCTTCCGTCGTCAAGTCGGCAGTGTATGTCCAGACGGGGGAACTTTCCGTCAAGGCGGGTGGGGAGGATCTCGGGGTTGAGCACGGTGGTGTCCGTAACGGTTCTGCCGATGACGGCGGAGAGCATCTTTCGGCGGCAGAAGGCGGACTCTTTGCAGTCCTTGGAGAAGAATGATTTGAACACGATGTCGTTCTTGAGGTTGAGGGTACGCCCCTGTGCTACGGCCTGGGCGGCCTGCTGCTTCACCTCCTCGTCAATCAGTATCTGGTAGTGCAGTCCCGGCGTGGACGGTATGATTTCTCTTTTCATTCTGTTACCTCGAAAATAGGATTTTTTCAGAGATGATTCTCTACACTATATATATAGGCAGCGAATTTGCATTTTAGGCTAAATTTTTAGGAAAAAAGTGGAAAAATCGTGTTGTTTTATGTATATGGTCAAATGGTGAGTTTCATGCTCTTAGCTTACGCAAGATCATTCTGAACGCCGAAATCGTCAAGGTCATTCTGAACGCCGAAAGCGTGAAGAATCTATCTTGCATACCCTAAAACGACGGGATGCTTCGGAACTTCATTCCTCAGCATGACTGTTTGCCAAAACGTGAAATTGAACCTACATATCTGTGCCATGCCCGTGATAATCGGTGTTCATCTGCGGTTTTCCACGCGTGTCCGTGGCTTTCGACAGGTTAAATTTGGCTAGCTCAGTGGCTTTTTTTCTGTGGGGTTTTGGTGTATACTTATGATAGAGGATTGTGTACCCCATGGCACGGTTGAATGGTCAGAGTGGATTTTCTCTTTTTTGGCGCAGAGTTTTGCTGTGCGTGCTCATGTGCGTGGGCGGGGGTGCAATCTATGCGGCGACTGAGTATAGGTGGCAGGACGGGCAGACTTCAACTGTTGGCGGGAATGCGGTTTATGAGTGGTCAAATTACAAGAACTGGCAGTATTTAGGAGTGGGCTGGCAGAATATTTCCGACTCATCTGCGGATTATCCGGGGCAGAATGCAAACGGACATGATAATACGACTGCAATTGTATACTTGAATACGGAGGATAATGGCGAAAATAATATTGTTGTCTATATTACAAATGACATCACATTGGGAAGCCTGTATATAGAAAGCGATGAGGGACAATCAGTAACATTGGTGCTTTCTGACGGTGTACAGGTAACGGTGGGGCATCTGATATTGGGCAATAAAGGCGGTAATGCAAAGGAAGTGCATTTTACTGTTTCAGGAAATGGAACGATTTCTGTTACTGAGGATATACGCTACAAAAACACATCTTCTGCATCTACAGTCACTTTGGAAAATAATGCGAAAATTACGGCTAAGAATATTGTTAATGAAAAATCAGGACAGGGTGGGGAAGTCTCATTTTCTGGTGATGGAACGGGAACGCTTTCTCTCAGTCAGGCTACGTCTACACCGGCAGGCGTAAGCATAGATTCATCTGTAAACTATGAAGACCAGAACACGGTAAAAGTGTACTACTGGGTGGGAACATCGAGCGATGCGTGGAATGAAAGCACTAACTGGCGCAAAGACAATGCAAGTGGAGCGCCTGTTCCGATAGGTCACTATCCTGGCTGTGCCAATGGAGACACGGCGATAATTCCTGGGGGAAAGACGGTCAACAATCTGACCTTGGCGGACGGCTCTTATTCGCTTACCATCAAAAACTCTACTAACACTACGGGAACTCAAGCAAGGGTGTCTATAGTAGGCACGGCTGAGGATTATAGCGCATCTTCCATTGCTGTTGAAGGTTATGTGCTTTTTAATAGCTGCAGGGTGGGTGGCTTGCAGGTATCAAGTGGAAAACTTCAGATATCAACATCAGCAGACAGCGACTTTGCACTCACAGCGACCAGCATAGAAGTTTTGGGCGATAGTGAATTCTTCGGCTATACAAGTGACTCTGTGACGGTATCAGGCAGTCTGACGGTAAAAGGCTCTTTTACAATGGCGCAGCGTACGGGAACTGGCGTGAAAAATGGTACTTTGACGATTAGGGGAAGCACATCAGTTGAGAGCGGAGGAAGTCTTACGCTTCCTGCAAAAAATGACAAGGGATTGCTGACTTCTGTTTTTGAAGGCAGTGTGACAAATAATGGTACATTCACAGGTGACGGATCGGTCTCCTTTAACAGCACGGTGTCCAACAACGGCACATTCTCCTGCGGAAGCGGAAAAATTATATGCAATGGCGATTATGAGTCTGGTGCAGGTGCTTCTTTTACGGCTTCGTCTGGAGATACGGTCTTTTATGGGAATGCGGATTTTTCTGCCGGCACTTTTACTCACGGTGGTGGCACGGTTCACTTTTTTACCACGAATACTGATGATTCACAAAAGACAATGACCACGTGCAGCAATCAGGACTTTTACCGCTTGCGTTTTGGCGGAAATGTAACGATTGTGACTAACGGAACCGTTACCGCTACTGAATTGCTCATGGAACGCTATGATAGTGTGACCGAGTATCTGTCAGCGGCCGCCTATCCCGAAGGTTTTACGGCCCGGATTACGGGAGATTCGCTCACAGTGGCATCAAGAACAGCGCTGACCCGAGTAAGTAACCAGGATGGTGTCATCGGATGTCTGCGGCTGGACTGCGACTTTGTTTTTAATAATGTATTAAATATGAGCAGCGGTACGGCTCTGGTGGTAGGGCAGGGAAAAACGGCGGAGATTGCTGGATTGTCAACAAATAATGTTTCTGATGAGTATTCTTATGCGATTGATGTGGAGGAAACGCTTAATGTAACTGGCAATATGACGTGCTACTATACGAATCTGCTGGTAGAGGCGCAGGGTAATCTTTCTGTGTCTGGCGATATTGCTTTTGAAAATAATCCTGCCACCGTGACGAAAGGAAATGCGGCAAAAATTGCGCTGGAAAAAGGCGATGAGGAAATAAAAAACTGTCTCTATACAGCGGCCGGTGGAATCGTTTCGGCTTCTTCCATTACGATGGCAAATGTGGCGACGGACACCAAGATTCAAAATGGAGGAACGATTACGGCTCCTTCCATAACAGGTGTTCCTTCCCTGATAAATTACGGTACGATTACGGCTGCAACAGAAATTTCCGCCAATTCGGTTTTCAGCAACAATATGATTAAGACGGCAAGTCTGACGGCGGATGACTTTAAGGCAGGCACAAGTGACAGTCGGGCAGGAACGCTGGAAATAACGGGAAACGGTACGCTGCAAATCAATAATCCAACAGAAAACTATTCGTGGTTGAACAATCTTACCATTGATGACGGAGCGACACTGACGCTTTACGCCTCACCCGCGGGTGAAAAGGCATTTTCTGTCTACGGCGACTGGACGAACCGCAACGCCACTGGCGGACTGGTGGTAAATGGTTATGCCCTCTCATTTAAGGGGGTTGAAAAAACGGTGAGCGGAAGCCAAGTCTTTTACGATGTGGACTTTGGCGAAAGCACAAGCATTACTGGGTCAAATACATTTAATGCCTTTAAAGCGGTAACACCAGGCAAAACGCTTACTTTTGGTGCAGGAACGAGCCAGACGATTTCTTCATCCTTTACCCTTGCAGGGGCGAGTGGCAGTCGGATTACCCTCAAAAGTGCAAGTCCGGGAACGGCATGGAATATTTCTGCGCCTGCAACTACGGAAGCGACATCCACAGTGCAGTATGTGGACGTAAGTGATTCCCATGCGACAAATATCATCACGGCGAAAAGCACTGCCACCGCCCCAGATAACGACAATGTGGACGGCGGAAACAACGTCAACTGGGTTTTTGCGGACTATACCTATACGTGGACAGGAAATACGAGTTCTTCTCCTGCGGTGGCGGCAAACTGGAGTCCGCAAAGCATACCTTCATCATCGAGCCATATTCTTATTCCTGACGGCAGACACCGCTACCCCTCCTTTAGCGGTGCAATTACCTATTCTGTCAGATCTTTGACGGTGGGCACCGCCAGTGAATCTTTCCATACGGCAAAAATAACGCTGGGAGGAGGTTTGGGTTTTTCTACGGCTTCCCTTACCAATTACGGCAGTGTTGATTTGCGCGGCTCAGCGTCTTTTACCGCATCAGGTACTTATACCAGTTCCGGCACGGTGCTTTTGACGGGAAGTGAGACGATAACGCTTCCTGCTGCGGGGGCAAGTGTCACGGAAAGGGGAGTCTGGCATTATGCGGGAGACGGAAGTGGGAGTGTCAGAGAAATTGCAAATCTTTCCTATAATAAATTGATTTTAAGCGGAACGCTTGGTGTGGCAAGCGGCTATTCGATTTTGGCGACAGAAGGAATTCAGCTGGGAACGGAAACGGAAGAACTGACCATACAGGGGGATGCCCGCTTTAAAAGTCCAGTGACTCTTGCAAATAAAGCCACAATCGGCGGTGCGTCAGGTCATGTGATTGCCTTTGATGAAACGATTGATGGAAACAAGGCACTGACGCTACAGGGCGGCTATGTCTCATTTCATAAGGACGTGGGAAAGACAAGCCCGCTTGCTTCGCTTTCCTGTACGATAAACGGTACTGACTTTCAAGGTGACCCGGAATATACCTTGACTCTTTGCGGCGTGTCGGTCACGACGACTGGCAACCAGACTTATTCCGGCTACCTTGCTCTTTATGGAGCGGACAACGATGATATTGCATCCGAAGGAGACTCATCGCTTACATCAAAGGAAGGCGATATTTCTTTTTCCTATAAAATTTTCAGCGATGGACGAGGGAATGCGGTTACCCATGGACTTTCGATTGGGGCGGCAGGAACGGTGACCTTTGAAGAATCCGTAGGAGACAGAACGCAAAATCCGCTTACCTTCCTTACAGCGGACGCACCTGCAATTATTGTTAAAAGCGTTGTCAAAACGGACGGAGTGCAGACATACACTGGTGCGCTCACCAACAGCGGAACGATAATGGGAAATGCAAGCCCCCTCACTTTTAACGGTTCTGTCACCAATGAGACCACAGGCACGATAACAGGCGGCGGGGGAAGTGTGACATTTGCCAGCACGGTGCAGAACAAGGGCACTATTACCCTTTCAGACGGTTCTGCCACATTCACTGGAGCCTATTCAGGAAGTAACGGCAGCCTGACCGCCTCAAAGGAGACCACAACGTTTGCCTCAGATGTCGATTTCCTTACCACCACCTTTGATGCAAATGGCGGCACCGTTATCTTTAGCGGTGACAATGCCAGTGTCAGCGGAAACAGCACGACAGGTACTGCATTTGCCTCAGCGATTTTTAAAGGAAGCGGCATGACACTTGGGGGAGACAATTCTTTTTCCTCCGCTCTATGCAATGCAGACACGATATTTTCTGGCAGCAACACATTCGGCACGCTTATGGCAAGCACGGCAGGCACAAGTCTGACCCTTGGTGCAGGAACGAGCCAGACGGTGACGACACTTACCTCTGGCTCTCTTACGCTTTTTGGCACAGAAAGTCAGCGGATTTCCCTTACAGGAAGCGGTCGCTTTGTGGTGGCAAAGTCAGCCTTTGCAGGCGCTTACCTTTCTGTGGGAAATGACGTGCAGATTTCAGAAACGGCGGGCAGCGTGGTTGCCGGAGCCTTTACAACGACTAACAGTACGATTGCGTCTGGAGCGGTTTTGACCACCGTCCTGAGCAACGGCTGGAAATTTGCCGCTCTGGCGTTTGAATGGCAAGGCACGGTGGATGCCAACTGGGAAACAGGAGCAAACTGGAACGTGGGTCTTGTGCCTGGTGGCGAAAACTTTACTGACGCTACGGTTACGATTCCTGACGCGTGTGCCAGATATCCTGTACTGGCCTCCTCAGCGTACACGGTGCAGTCCCTTATTCTCGGCTCAAATGCGGCAACTACACCGACGGCAAGTCTAACGATAAGCGGCACGGGCAGTCTTTCGGTGGGTGATGCATTTACCAACTACGGTAGGATTATATATCAAAGCGGCGGACGCATTAGTGACGGAAGCGGAAATCCCATTAACGACACGGCAAACGGCGGCTGGGTGGAATACGATGGTGCGGACACGGTAACGGATTTTGCCTCGGATTCAGGCATGGATTATGCAAACTTGCAGGTACGTGGGGCGGCAAATCTTGGCGGAAACATCAGGGTAAGCGGTCGCTTTGAAAATACAGCCGCTGGCTTGCTGGACGGAAACTATGAGCTGAGCGTTGGCGGAGATGCCCTTGTGGAGGGTAGTCTGGGAAGTACGGTGGCTCTTGGGGCTCTTGAAATTGTCGGTGCAGGAAGTCTTGCCGCACCTGTCAGCACCAGGGGAGCGCAAGTCTATGGGGGGGCGGTGACCCTTACTGACCATGTGGAACTTGCTTCTTCTGACGCCAATCTGACTTTCTCCAGCACCGTGGATAGCGAAAACGCTCCTAAACAGAACCTTACGCTAAAGGCTGTGGAAGTGACATTTTCCCATGGGGTAGCAGTGGGAGTCTTGGATGTTACTGCTGCCGTAACGGTGGAAGAGGCTGCAAACATTCATGCAACAGGCCTGCAAAAGTATGGGGGAAACGTGGTGAACAAGGGGGTAATTTCGGGCGACAATCTGATTTCTTTTGCGGGTGACGTTATCAATACAGGCACGATTACGGCTCCCGCCCTTTCCGATGGAACTGTCTCGCTTGCTTTTGGCGGTGCATATACGGGAAGTGACGGTTCTCTGATAGGGGCAAAGACCTCTGACGCAGACACGAGTCCCAATCCGTCAATTGCTTTTACCGGCAATGTCACGCTGGGCACTTTTGTCCACAATGACGATATGTTGCTTTTTAACGGTAGCAGTGCCCAGACCTTTGTCTCAAAGGGACAGTCTGTGGGAAACATTACCTTTGCAAACAGCGCAGGCGTAACGATTTCTGATAATCTGACCCTTTCTGGCGACTGGATAAACACGGCTGTCTGCACGGCAAGTGCCGAAGTGACCTTTGTCGGTGAGGGAAAGACGGTAAGCGGAAACAATACCTTTGCTACGGCGTACTTTACGGGCAAAGATACGATGATTACGGGCGACAACACTTTTGCCACGGCAGTCTTTACTGCTGACGCAAGTCTTTCTGGCGACAACCTTTTTGCAACCTTCTCTGCCGATACTGCTGACAGTACGCTTAGTTTTGCCCCTGACTCAACTCAGACCGTAACCGATTTGTTTTACGTGCAGGGGCAGGAAGACCACCTTATTACGCTAAAGAGCCTTACGGACGGTGCGACATGGAATATCAGCGTACCTGTGGATAAAACGGATGTGGCCTATGTACTGGTGTCTGATTCAATTTCCGCCTTTGATGCAATCAAGGCAAGGCTCAGCACTGACGGTGGAAACAACACTTTCTGGGATTTTATGGAAGGACTGCCGCTTCCCAGTCTGACTATGATGCTTTCTCCTGTGGGCGACACCCATATGTATGCGATTTTTGCAGGAAAGATTTATTTTAACGGCTCCTCTCTGGGGCAGCTCACTGGTGAAGACTATGCTGAAGCCATATCCCTTGTAGCGGACAACTTGCAGTTTATCAAGGCGGGGGGAAATCCTGCCACAGACTCATCCTGCCTGCAATCCGACTGGAATATAGAACACATAGCATTTGTGGCGGAAGACGAGGGCTATACGGTGCTGCAGTTACAGGTCAACAAACTGGTACGGCTGGAAGACATTAGCAGTATTGCCATCTACATCAAGGTACTGGAAGCCCCCTCGCTAAAGCATGCTCATGCGATAAGTGATTTTGCCCTGAATGTGGTGCAGCCTGTCTATGCCTATGCGGGAGAGGCTACCAGTGCGGCAATCCGAGATTTTACAGCGGATGCCCAGGACAGGCTTCGTGCAGAGTCAGACATCACGCTACAGGTGCAGTTGGTGAGCGGACGTGATGAGCGGGGAAAAAGCCTGCCCGTAAAAAATGGCGAAAAGGCTGTATTGATTCCTGACATAAAGGCGGATATTAAATCAATCTGGAAAAGCGATGTGGTGAACAGCCTTTTGGGAACAGACTGGCGCGTCTGGCTTACAACTGCACTGGACAGTCTTTCCTCAGGCTACAATGACAGTCCGCAAAACAGTCAGACAGCAAGCGCAGTGGAAGAATCAGGAGGACTGCTCTTCAATTATACGCTCGTCAATGCGGCTGACAAGTCTTCTCAGGCAGACTATTATGGCTGGAAGGCAGATGACGAAGTGCAGTTTATCTTTAAAATGCAGGACAGTTTCGGAAACGACATATTGCTTGATATAGACGGTGATGGCAGCAAAAAGATTCCGCTCTATGCCCTTTGCATGCCAAAACTTCCCGCCAAGGCCATGCCAATGGTGGATTTGTGGTCTTTTAAATTCAAGGACGTGCAGAAGCAGCGGGGCGGCGTAACGATTATGAACAATGTCATCAATGTAAACGAGCGGGAACAGGCACTTCTTCAGGTGGACATGCCGGAGGAAGGCTTTCTGAACGTGTATGTGATGACTCTTGACGGAAACATTGTGCAGCAACTGGAACACGGACGAATTTCTGCGGGAACACATTATTATCGCTGGGATGGCAGCAATGCAGGTGGCTCTTCCGTGGCTCGGGGAATCTACTTTGTGCGTGTAGTGGGTTCTGGCATTGACGAAACCCGTAAAGTACTCTGCGTAAAAGACTGACCATCATGGCAAGCGTACTACAATGCATCGTACCTGAAAGACAAAAAGGGCGAGGGCGAATGCAACTCAACAAAAACAGGCTACCAGCGGGACCTGCCGCTAAAAACGCGGTTGAGCGAATAAGAAATTGGACTCGCTTCGCTCGCCCTCTCAGCGTGCGAACCAGACGCGCTTTTCCGTAAGCGGACTCATTTTTCGATTTTTTCTAAAATACATTTGCCTGCGCCCTTTTTGTCTCTTGTGCAAAACTATTGTAATGCGCTTGCCCTTGCTGCATAACTTGACCTATTCTTGTGTTTGTTCCATACTATTTCCATGCAGACTGAATTGCGTAGGAATATCCGTTTTGAAGATTTTGGCCGTATTGACTGTGAAGACTTAGGGCCAGTGAATGGAATTCTTGAGGATATCAGTATGGAAGGATGCAAGGTTCACTTTGATGTTCCGGTGAGCGTCAATCTTGAAAATGACTATGAACTGCGCGTCCGCTTGTCTCGTTTTCCCACAGAAGAACTGGTGCTTATGGCTCATCCTGAATGGGCTAAGGAAAGTGACGGTGCTACGGATATCGGCTTTTCCATTTTACGTTCCCCAGATACTGCCCGTCTGGAAAAATATGTGCGCCAGTTGTATGAAGAACAGGCAGACATTGACAGTGACGGTCTTCCCCAGGATGAGGATACATGCCTGTTCGTATAGAAAAAATTCCCGGAACTGCCTTTTTATCTTTCCCTGAGATGCAGGGGCTTTTGACTTCCGAGCTGAGCCAGCGATTTGGCTATGGCGGCCTTATTCCCGCCGCCACCATTTCCGGCAATATTTTTTCCGCTGGCAAGGTGCAGTGGTATGGCGACCTTCTGTATTGTCCTGACTTTTTTCCAAAAACTGATGCGGAGGGAACGGCTCTGCTTCCCTACTGGGCGCGTACAAGTCTGATTGAGCCTTTTCTCCTGCATTTTGAATCCATTGGGGAGGCGGCAAAAGCCCTGCGTGACCTGCAAAGAAACTGGGCTCCCTATCAGTTTACCTGTTTTCGCCGCGCTGCGCTCTTGCAGGACAAGCTTCCCCATATCAATGCAAAGGCGCGGACTTTTCCCCTGACCATTCCCCACAGTCCCATGGGAATGTACACGCTTTTGGACGAACACACCATGCTGGCAAGCGGCAAGACTTCGAGCCCGCTTCCCGCAGGTACTGTGCAGTTTGTGGAAGACCATGAACATCCTCCTAGCCGCGCCTATCTGAAAATCCAGGAAGCCCTGACCATGGCCAGTCACTTTTTTGGCATGGATTTTCCTGCTGCGGGGCAAAAATGCTTTGAGGCGGGTGCCTGTCCCGGTGGCTGGACATGGGTGCTTCGGCAGTTGGGCGCGGATGTCTTTGCGGTTGACCGCGCACCCCTTGCTCCCAGCCTCATGGCGGATGACCATGTGATTTTTCAGGCGCACGATGCCTTTACCCTCAAGCCAGAGGAAGTTTGCGCGCGTATGCATACGGAAAAAATGGACTGGGTGCTGAGCGACGTAATCTGCTATCCTGAGCGTCTCTATGAATGGATTCAGGTCTGGCTTTCCAGCGGACGAGTCCAAAAGATGATTTGCACGATAAAAATGCAGGGGGCGATAGATTGGAACTTGGTGCAGCAATTTGCCTCCATACCGAACAGTCGCGTGCTGCACTTGAACTACAACAAGCACGAACTTACCTGGCTGCATGGGTAAAGTGCTTTTTGGGCGTTGCGGGGCTGAAAAGCCAAAGGATGCCCCGCAGAGGGGGTAGGCGGAAATGAGGACGCGAAACGGACGAATTGCAGCCGAGGGGGAGACTTCCCCCGCCTTTAAATGCCGTCGCCCCAGCCAAAGGCACTGTCGGTAAAGGAGTAGGGCGTTTCCTGATAGACGTAGTAGTTCAGCCAATTGGAAAAAAAGAGGTGGGCCGTGCTTCGCCAGGTGTTGAGGGGCTTTTTCTCCGGATTGTTCTCTGGAAAATAATGCTTGGGCACTTCAATCGGTAGATTCTTTGCCTTGTCGCGGAAATATTCTTTTGAAAGCGTTTCGGTGTCGTATTCAAGGTGTCCCATCATGTATACATCGTGCCCCTTGGTTGACTTGACCAGCGTGGGTTCTCCTTCTTCATTTTCTGCAAGCACGATTAAATCACGCACTTTTGCAACGGAGCCTTTGGAAACCGTGGTATGGCGGCTGGTGGGTACGGGAAATTCATCGTCAAAGCCACGGAGCAGGGGGTCTGCCTGAATCAGTTTGTGGTTGGGAAAGATGCCAAAGAGTTTTTTTTCTAGCGGCAGTTTTTTGATGCCGTAATTGTGGTAAAGTCCTGCCTGTGCTCCCCAGCAGATGTAGAGGGTGCTGAATACGTTTTCTCGGGCGAAGTCCATAATGTCGCACAAATCATTCCAGTAGTCCACGTCCTCAAAAGGCATCTGTTCTACGGGTGCGCCAGTGATAATCATGCCGTCGTATTTGTGCTGGAAGACTTCGCTTGACGGAATGTAGAATTTTTCCAGATGGTCTTCTGCGGTGTGGGTGGAAACATGACCTTCCATCTGCACCAGCGAAATGTCGATTTGCAGGGGCGTGTTTCCCAAAAGGCGCAGCAGCTGGGTTTCGGTAGCTTCTTTTGTGGGCATCAGGTTTACGATGGCAATTTTAAGGGGACGGATATCCTGGGTTGCCGCACGTTTTTCGGTCATCACAAAGATGTTTTCGTGTTCGAGGATGGATCGTGCTGGTAAATCTGACTGAATCTTAATCGGCATAGTGAGCAATAGTATAGTAAATCTTCGTGATTTTTGCTATAGTGTTTGCATGAGTTCGTCAAAAGACCGTCAGAATGCCATTAAAAAATTAAAGACTCTCTGCCTTGCGCCAAAAATTGACCCCAAGGTGTTTAGGGAAAAAATTGAAAAGACTTTTGCAAATCCCCTGCTTCCCAACCGTATTGACTGGACGGAGCGGGAATTTGGCGGCGTAATGAGTGATGTCCTTATGCCGGAAGTCTATTCTTCCAAGCGCATCATGCTCTATGTGCACGGCGGTTCTTTTGTGGGCGGCTCGCGGACGGCATGGCGGTCTTTCTGTGCGTCACTGGCTCATGCATCCTCATGCCGCCTTGTGGTGCCCGAATTCAGGCTTGCCCCTCCCTATCAGTATCCATCCTCTCTGGAGGATGTGCAGTCGGTTTTTAGGGCAGTGTATACGGAAGAACAGATTGCACGCTCTCTGGATGCGGATTCTTCTGACGCAATGCCGGAAATCATCATCGCGGCGGACGGTTCAGGGGCTTCCATTGCCCTGGCATTGGTGCTGAGCCTTAAAGGAAAATATCGTGACGTTATAAAGGAGGTGGTGCTTTTTAGCCCCTGGCTTGACATGAGCACGGAATCAAAGCATCTTTCGGCAAAAAAGGCCGCCGATGACATTTATACGGCAGATGCCTTGCGCCGCGCCGTAGAATTCTACACCTATCCCCAGAACAGGGCAAATCCGCTGGTGTCTCCCCTGCTTGCCGATAATCAGTCACTTCGTGATTTTCCTGCCACCTATATTCAGATGGGCGAAAAGGAATTGTTTTTGGACGATGCGGAACGCTTTCAGTCTCGGCTGGCTGATAACGGGGTGGAATGTCTTTTGGACGTGTGGCCGGATATGATGCCCTGTTTCCAGATGGCGGACGACTGCCTTTCTGAGTCTCATCTGGCCATTGAAAAAGTAGGACACATGATTACTGGCCGGGATTCCCGCCGCAACGAAAGCGATACGAATATCCACATCGTTCTGGAAAAAAGTCTCAACGGATTTTAAGGTGGCTTGACTATGGAACTGCTTTCTCCCGCAGGAAATGTGGAAAAACTTAAATACGCCTACATGTATGGAGCCGACGCAGCCTATATCGGACTTAAAAAATTTTCCCTGCGTGTAAAGGCGGACAATTTTTACGAGGACGAATACAACAAGGTTATCGAGCTGAAAAAACGCTATCCCGAAAAAAAACTCCACTGCGCATTGAACATTGCCTTTCACAACCGCGAGATTGATGCCTTTATGCAGAATATCGACTACTTCAAGCAGTATCCCATAGATGCTTTTATCGTGCAGGACTTGGGCATGGTGCCAATCTTGCAAAAGCATTTTCCCGATGTACATCTCCATGTTTCCACACAGGCAAGCTGCATGAACCGTGAAGCCGTCAAAATCTATCAGAAACTGGGGTTTGACCGCGTAGTGCTGGGACGGGAAGTGAGCCTGAATGAAGTGCGGGAAATAAAAGATGCCGTGCCTGAGATGGAGATTGAATGTTTTGTCCACGGTGCCATGTGCATTGCCTATAGCGGCCGCTGTCTGATGAGTGCCTACCTGACTGGACGGAGCGCACAGAGCGGCTTTTGCTCCCATACCTGCCGCTGGGAATACGACCTGGGTGTGTTGGAAAATCCAGCACGGACTCAGATACTAGATGCCGCCATGGCAAAGGAGATTGCCCAATCAGGAAGTCTTGTTCTGCAGGAACGCAAGCGGCCGGGAGAGTTCTTTCCTGTCTATGAGGGGGATGATTTTACGGCCCTGCTTTCTTCCAAAGACCTGCGCATGATTGAGCATCTGGACGACATGAAAAAGGCTGGCGTGGATTCGCTTAAAATTGAAGGACGCATGAAAAGCATTTACTATGTTGCCCTTGTCACCCGCGCCTACCGCAAGGCCTTGGACGCGCTGGAAGGAAAACTGTCCCAGGAGGAAGCCGCTCCCTTTATTGCCTCTTTGGACGAAGTTGCCCATCGGGAAAGCACAACGGGATTTTTCTACAGCCGCACCGAAGCCGACAAGACTACGGTGGGAGCCAGTGACAGCCCCTATGCACTTGCGGGACAAGTTGGAGCCCGGCTCAGCGACCAGGAAGCAGAAGCCGCCTTTAAGACTGGCGCACAGATGGCAGCGGCCCGCAAAGCAGAACTTGCTGCCATGCACCCCGCTGCCCGAGCCGCTGCGGAAAAAGACTGCGCCGAGCACCCGGAAAAATGTCCAGTCGCCCTGGAAAAGCGAGCGGGCTGGAAACTCTACCATTACAATTCTCTCAACAAAACAGACGAAAAAACGGAGCTGGAAATCATCACGCCTGACACGCTCAAGACAGTGCTTTCTGGCAGCGACTATATTTTTGCAAATCCAAAGAAGGGTACGGTCATTCCCTTTGTAAATCCTGACCACGATTGCGCCATTTATACGGCTGCCGACATCCCCCAGGATGCACTGGTCAGGACAAAGGATGCCGACTTTGTGTCGGGAGCGGTAAGGTTTACAGGCAGATGAAAAAAATCCTATTGATGGTGCTTGCACTATGCATGTCATCGCTGGCTTTTGCCCAGTTTCATATCATTCCCAATAAAAACGACCAGATTACACAGTGGGTTGAGGCCTCTTACAGTCGCTCTGCAAACAAAGGTCTTGAGCGCAATCAGCATTTTTTTTCAGTGGCCTATAATTTTGACTACAATCCCTTTGATGTCTTTCTTGGTATACAGTTTACCGATGAAGTGACTGATTTTACCTTTGACAGCGACTGGTGGCTGGCTCAGTTTGACGGTCATTACGGCAGAATGCGTCTTGGCTTTGATTTTGGCTATCATGCACAGTGGTACAACAACATCAGCTGTGAGCACGACATTACGCTTGTTCCGGCAGAACTGCACTACCGCACCTGGAGTGGATTTTGGGTTGGGCTGCGCACGGGTATGTTCCGCAAGATGAGCGATGTCTACCTGCTGCAAAAAATGATGAACAACTGGAACATTCTTCTGGTGCTCTCATTGGGAAAGCAGTTTGCCAACGGACTGGAGATTTCTCTTGAAGGCGGCACTCATTCCCGCTATCGCTACCCGGTATTCGGAACGGCATTTTTTACGCCGGGAATCGCCTATCATTTTTCATCGGGCTTTCGCCTTGGCGCGGAAGTAGAAATCGTCATGCGTGACTGGATTGCGGTAAGCTACTACATGGATTCCCTTGTCTTTCGCTTTTCGGGGAGGGTATCATTTTGAAAAAACTGCTGCCTCTGATTGCGATTCTTCCCCTGCTCCTTGCATCATGCAGTTACGGAAACTACATGCTGCACTTTAATGGAAGTCAGGTTGACGACCGTGCCACAGCCATCACCACCATTCCAAATACTGAACTGCCTGAAGTTCCTGCTGCAAAGTATTCCTTTTTGATTATTGCAGATGCCCACTATGGTGCCAGTAAGACGAATAAACACACAGACCGCTTTGTGGAAAAATTTACCGCGGCTCTGGAAGTAAGCGATGAGGCAAAGCGTCCGCGCTTTATCATCAACTTGGGCGACATCATGGATGACGGACTGCAATCCGAAGCCACTGACTACCTCACGCTGGAAAACAAACTCAAGTCCATTGCCAAGGACAAACTGAGCCTTACTGACGACTACAAGTCCTTTGCCATCATCGGAAACCACGATTTGTATGACGAAGACGGCTGGGAGACATGGAAAAAGAATTTTTATCCCGCCACCCAGTACGGCACTTCCTACTATCGTTTTACCCTAGGTGCCTTTTCCTACTATTTTTTGGATTCGGGAAACGGTACGCTGGGACTTGCCCAATTGGAAGACCTGGAAGCAAATCTTTCGGCTGACCCCAATCCCAAGCTCATATTCCTGCATTATCCCATTGTGCTGGACATTTCTTCTTTCTGCCTGCAAAATACGCTGGAACGTAACCGCCTCATGCGGGATTTTGCCCGCTCCAATGTGCGCAATATTTTTACCGGTCACTATCATCCGGGAAACTCAAACAATTTCGGAAACTTTGTGGAAAAAACCGTAAAATCCTTTGGCTACAACGACATTGCCCTGCTGGTTACGGTGAACGACAGCGACAAAAGCATCACCTACGAGGAAATTGACTTCAGCAAGCAGGACTAGTGCCCCGGCTTTATCTCCCATTCCGCCGCAATGGTTCGCCGCTCAATGTTGGGAATGCGCTGGAAGGTAAGGCAGTCTGCCCGATGGATGATGACACCACGGCTGTTTGAGACATAGCCTGCAATCGCGTCTCCTGGTTTTGGAGAACAGCAGCCTGCAAAATTCACCAGAAAGTTAGTCGTGTCACCGATTTTTATTTTTCCGCTGTAGCGTTCATCGCTGGCCCGCTCCTCCTGCACCGCAAGGGAAGAAGTACGTATCCGCCGCCGCTTACGCTTTTCATCCTGCACGGCGCGGGAATGTTCGTTCAGGGCTGCAATTTCTGCCGCTCGTTTTGCCTCTGCTTCATGGTCAACAAAATTCGGGTCATTTGCCATCAGCCAGGAATGAATCTTTTGCCTTGCCTTGCTGGTACGCACCACTTTAAGCTGGCTTTCTGTGGGATGAGCCTGGGGATTGGTCAAAATCTCAATAATCTGTGTGTTTTCCAGCGGCTTGGTAATGGGAATGATTTTTCCGTCAGCCTTTGCCCCTATGATTTTTTCTCCCACGGCACTGTGCACGTGATAGGCAAAATCAATGGCCGTACTTCCAGAAGGAAGCTGCACCACATCTCCTGCCGGCGTAAAGACAAAAATCTCGTCTCCCAGCAAGTCGCTTTTAAGCTGGGCAAAAAAAGTCTCGTCGTTTAAGTCCTGTTCCCGCAAGTGCTGCAACTGGTTCACAATGCCCAGGTCGCTGATGTCCACCTTGTCGTGGTTGCTGCCCTTTTTGTAGAGCCAGTGGGAGGCAACGCCGTGCTCCGCCTTATTGTGCATGTCAACCGTGCGGATTTGGATTTCCATGGGCTTACCCTCGCACATGACGGTAGTGTGCAGTGACTGGTAGCCGTTTGCCTTGGGCATGGCGATGTAGTCCTTAAAGCGACCGTCCAGCGGCTTCCACAAACCGTGTACAATGCCAATCAGCGTGTAGCATTCCGCATCTGTCTGGCAGATGACCCGCAGGGCAAGCAAGTCGTAGAGTTCATCCGCCCCCTTGTTGCGCTTACGCATTTTCTGGTAAATCGAATAAAAGTGCTTTGCGCGGCTGGTAATCTGCACGTGAATTCCCGCCTTTTCGGAACGTTTGTAAATGGCATCCACCGCTTTTTCCAGATACGAGGCACGTTCTTCTTTTTTTTGCGCTACAATGGCCTTAATCTGCAGGAATACATCGGGGTTTGAGTATTTGAGGCTCAAGTCTTCCAGTTCGCTTTTAACGCTCTGCATACCCAGCCTGTCTGCCAGAGGAGCCCAGATGTCAATAACCTCTGTCGCAACAAGCCTTCTGCTCTTTTCATCAATGCTTTTGAGGTTTCTCATGCGGTCAAGGCGGTCAGCAAGTTTTACCAGAATGACCCGCACATCGTCAATCATGGCAAAGAGCATTTTTCTGATGGCATCTGCCTGTTGCAGTGTCTTGGATTTTATCTTCCAGTTGGTGATTTTTGAAGTGTCGGCAACAATCTTGCACACCGTCCTGCCAAAAGCCGCCGTAATCTCATCAGCAGAAACGCCCTCCACATTCAAAAGACTGTGAAAAAGTCCCGCAATCAGACAATCCATGTCCATCTGAGCCTGAGCAAGAATGGCCGCCACACGCAAAGGGTGCAGATAGTAGGGGAGACCGCAGCCACGCTTCAGGGCAGCAGTTTTTTTCAGCAAAAAGTGCCATGCCTCATCAAACCGCTTTTGCTCATCAGCGGAATAGTCAGGAAACGTGTTCCAAAAAGCGGCAATCAGCACATCAGGATTTGTCTCAGTATTGTTTGTCGTAATGTCCAGGGCCATGCATTTCCCCCTTTTCCTTAACTATAATGCATTTAATTTCCTAGGACAATAGTATTTTTTTATGAGGGGGAGAGCCCTCCCCCTGGTCGGCAGGACAAGCCTTGCCTCCACACCCCCACCTGCGGGGCAGGCTTTTGCTTTTCAGCCCCGCAACACCCCTATATCCTATACTGCACGTAGCGCACCCGTCCGCTTTCCACCGCATCGCGGATTTGCCGCTCCCGCGCACTCAGCTGGGCATCACCCGTCTTCACTTCAATCAGCAGAATTTCTTTTATGGGGTCTCCGCTTGCCGCTCCGGGAAAAGCGATAAAGTCAATGGGCTTTCCAACAAAGCGGACATCAGCAGGATTGCAGGGAAAATGGGGCAAAAAAGGCGCGATTTGTTCTCCTGCCAGTCCGCCCAAAACCGCACGGGAGCGTTTAAGCGCGTCTTCCCTTACTTTTTTCATTTCTCCCCGCAGTGCCAGCCGTGCCGCAGACTTTCCCGCCCTAAAAGCCAGAGCAATGGCAAGCAGAAAAAGCAAAAAAAATCCCAGCCCAATCAGTCCAGATACAAGAAGTTGCGAAGAAATCAGTTTTTCCAGCGAAATTTGCAGTGCGTTAAAATCAGTCATGCCGCCAGTATAGCATGAAAAGCCCCGCCTGTGACACCGCAAGTGCAAAGACATAGTACAATACATGTACACAAGAGGCAAAAAGGGCACTGGCGGACTCATTTTTCGTTTTTGTTGAGTTACATTCGCCCTCGCCCTTTTTGCCTGTCAGATGCGATGCATTGTAGTGCGCTTGCCGTGGTGACAAGGGTGTAATTGTTCGGCTGATTTCTGCCGATAATTGAAATGGAATATTGTCTGAAAAGGAGTTCGCTATGAGACGATTATGTGTTGCGGTGGCTTTGGTCGCACTTGCATTTGCAGCCTTTGCAGAAGACGGCATACTGCTTCGCTTTAAGTACAAGAAGGATGACAATTACTGCATTCATTCCATCGTTAAGGAAGACGTAAAGGTAAACGGCAGACTGAATCACCATGCGGAAATCGTAAGCCGCGTTACGATTAACGTAACGGACGTGGACGCACAGGGAAGGGGCATCATGAACGGCACCTTCATGACCAGCGAAAGTTCTACCAGCAACGTAGGACAGAATTTTTCTTGGGAAGAGGAATTCAAGAGTACGTATAAGCGGGATTTGCGGGGTGTCTTTGACATTGCCGACACTTATTTTATGCCCACTGTCCGTAACATTCCTGTTTTTGCGGAAAAGCCTGTAAAACCTGGTGACACTTGGACTGCCCAAGGCTATGAGGCGGAAGATTTGCGCCGAACCTTTAACGTGGAAAAGCCATTTAAAGTTCCTTTTGTGGCAAGTTATGAATATCTGCGGGATGAAGAGGGCGAAAGTGCGGACTCGTCTCACCGCAAAAAGACTTTTCAGGTAATCAGTGCAAAATACAACCTCTACTACGAAAGCCCCGTGCCCGAAAATGCCTGGGAACTGGGAGACTATCCTGCCTCCACCATGGGCTATTCCCACCGCATCATTTACTGGGACAACGAAAAAGGACAGATTGACCACTGTGACGAGCAGTTTAGGATTGTCATAGAAACCTCCATGGGTAATCAGTTTGACTTTTCTGGCACCACCCACGAAAAAATCACGGAGTTTACCCGTACTGCCACTGAAGAAGTGCTCAAGGAAGTGCAGAAGCAGGTGGAAAAACTGGGGCTGGAAAATGTCTCGGTTGTCAAGGCAGAAAAAGGTCTTACCATCAGTGTGGAAAACATTCAGTTCAAGCCAGACAGCGCAGAACTGGTAAACAGCGAAAAAGAAAAAATTAAGAAAATCGCTACGATTTTGCAGGCCTATCCCGACAATGATTTGCTGGTCAGCGGACATACGGCTCTTGCGGGTACGGAAAAAGCCCGCCAGCAGTTGAGCGAAGAAAGGGCAGAGTCAGTGGCTAACTTTCTGGTGCGGCTGGGCGTAAAGGACAAGTACCACGTTTTTACTCAGGGCTTTGGTGCACGCATTCCCATTGCATCAAACAAAACGGAGGCAGGCAAGGCAAAGAACCGCCGCGTGGAAATTACGATTTTGGACAAGTAATTTTTTGGAGTGGCACAGGTAAAGATGAAAGCAACATGCATCACCAAAAAAATCCGACTCATTGCGGTGACTCTGGCACTTTTTGCGGCTAAGGTTTTTTCTGCTTTTGGAGAGCCAGTGCTCCCTGTGCCAGCAGAATTGTGGGCCATGCGCCGTGCCTATCCTGATGTCACTTTTTCCGCTTCCTATGATTTTGCCCATTTAGACTGGCGCATAGAAGTTTCCGCTCCGGTTTTTCCCGAAAAAAAAGCGAGAAAAAATGCAGTTTTTTACTGGGCGGACGGAGCCCTGCTTCCTGAATCAGAGCTGCAGAACCGTTCTAAATACTGGACGCTGCTCTACCACTATGCGGAAGAAGTGCGGAATCCTGCCACCATGACTGATGAGGAAGTGGAACGCATGCGCTCCTTTGGCTCTAGCAATAATCGCAGAAAGAGTGCGGGCACACCCCTGTTTTTCTTTGAGTTTTTGTACGCTGCAAAAAGCCGCATTATAATAGAAGACCACATCAAATCCATTCTGCTCTGGGGCAAAAAGAGCAAGGTGCATGAGCGTATTCTGCCTGCCCTGCGCCGCGTGGAAAGCCGCGTCAATACAGTGGCAAAAAATAATGAGGAAGTGCAGGACTTTTTGACTACGCTCCGCTCGGCGGATGCCTATTACTGGCGACGCATTGCAGACACCAACCGCCTGTCATTCCATAGTCTGGGTATTGCAGTTGACCTGCTGCCAAATAAATGGCGGGGCAAGCAAATCTACTGGCTCTGGGCGCGGGATTATTATGGCGAAGACTGGATGCTTACGCCGCTGGAAAAACGCTGGATGCCACCCCAAGCCGTCATTGACATTTTTGAGGACGAAGGCTTTATCTGGGGCGGCAAATGGGGCATTTTTGACAACATGCACTTTGAATACCACCCGGAACTGTTTGAAATCAGAAAGTTCCGCGCTAAAAAGTGATTATCTCCTCGTAGCACTCAATCGCAAACTGGTCGGTCATGCCGGAAATAAACTCAATCACGCATTTTTGGTATGACTCGTTGTCGCCTATGTCAAACACGGCGGGCGTTTCATAGCGGAGCATTTTTTTGTGCTCAGGCGCATAGTTTGTGTAGCGCACCAGCCAGTCTTCAAATGTCTTGCCGAGTTTCGGATAGTTTGCCAGCGCACGGGGAAGTCTGCCGTTTTTGGCAAAAGTCTGCGCGCGCATGAGCGTATCATGCAGCGTTCCCAAAACATTGGAGGCATACTTTTGGAATTCCTGCAGCCGCCAATGGTTGTAGATGTTGGCATAGCTGAAACGCTTGAGTTCGGTGATAAAGCGAAAGTACTGGTCGCTAAAGCAGAGACCTTTTTCGGGCGTACTCTGCTCGCACAAGTCTACAATCATGTCGTTAATCAGCACCGTGGTGTTTACCGCCTTGCCGCTCCTGTGGCTCAGGGGCTTTCCGTTTTGCGTAATGCCCACGGTTTCTGCCACGATTTCCCGCAGCTGTCGGTAGGAGCCCATGTCCAGAATGTGGTAGGTGCGGGCATCCTCGATGTCACGGCCCAAAAAGGCAATCTTGTCGCTGAGTTTTACCACGCAGCCTTCCCAGGTGTAGGGCTGCACAAATCCCGGCCGCTTGATGCTGTAGAGGTTGATGGCTTCCTCTCTGGGGCGTATTCCCTGCTGGTCAATTTCACCGCAATGGCAGATAAGACCATCCCGCACGGCATAGGTAAGGTTAAGGGGCTTTTCTGCGCCGTCGGGAGTCTGCAGCGTTTCAATGTAGTCGGCAAAAAAAAGACTGTTCCGCTCATGCCAGAATTTTTTTGGTGCGTTTGCTCCCGTCTTTTGGGCCATAAGGCTGTTCAGGCAGTCTTCGCCGTGGTGACCAAAAGGTGCGTGCCCGATGTCGTGGCCGATGGCGATGGATTGAGTCAAGTCCTCATTCAATCCCAGGTATTTTGCAATGGTTCCTGCAACGGAAGCCACATGCAGCACGTGTTCCATGCGGGTACATACATGGTCATTGTGGGGCGCAAAAAAAACTTGGGTCTTGTGCTTTAGGCGACGGTATGCCTGGCAGTGCAGAATTCTGGTATAGTCTCGTTCAAATTCGCTGCGGATTTCATTTCCGCGTCCGTAGATTGGCGTTTCGCGCGTGATTGCCCAATTCCATTTGTGGTTCAGGGCATCACAGCGCACCTGTACAAAACTGTCTTTCATGCTGATAGTATAGCATAAAATCAGACTTCTATGGCGACTAAATTGCCTGTATGTACTTTTTCAGCATATACGCTGCGTTTTCCCCGATAGGGATTGTTGGTCATCAGGGTATCCAGTTGCTCGCGAATTTGACTTATGTGTTCCCGAAGCAAGTGCTGATTCTTTTCGTTCTGGGCAAGCACCTGCTGCTGAATCTGTGCCAAATCATTCTGCACTTTGAGCACTTCCGCCTTGTCTTCGGCGGAAACATCGGCTGCCACCGCCTTGTACATGGACTGCATGGGAACGATGACTTTTTGCAGGCCGGCGATATTTTTGAGGATATTGGCTTCCAAATCGGCATGGCTGCTTACTGCCTCGCCGTCATCGTCAGCAATTTTTGACTCCTGCTTTTCCAGTACCAAGAGATACTCGCGGAATTTGTTGCGCTGTTCTTCCAGAAGTCCTCTGAATCTTTTGAGGATTGCCACACGCTCGTCAATTTCTGCCTGAGTCAACTTTTTTTCCATCGTTCCCTCCTATAAAAACTCCGCGTTAGCGGTCGCACAGGAAGTGCGAAATTTTAGCCTCTGATGTTCAGCGTGGGGCGGACATTTGCCGCTGGTGCGTTTGCCGCGCTGTTTGAAGCGGTTTCCCATGCTTCCAGAAGTTGTGCCATCATATTCTGCACGAATGAAAGTTTCTGTTTGTCCTTGTTGATGTTTGCATCCATCAGTTCCCGGTTAAAATAAACATACAATGACATGAGGTTTTGTGCAATCTGACCGCCCTTGTCCATGTCCAGAGAAACCTGTAGTTCATTGATGATTTCCTGCGTCTTCATAATATGATTGCTGTAGGTTTCAATCATGTTGGCGGGAACTTTTCCCGTTTTGTCGTCAAAACATTTGCTTGCGGCGGTCAGTTGCTTTACCGCTGTTTCGTAGAGCATCACAACAAGTTTGCCCTGACTTGCTGTCTTTACCGCCGTGTTCTGATATGCTGCATAAGGATTTGTAAATGCCATCGTGGCCTCCTTGTAAAATGTTGGTTCTCCACACAGATTTTCGGCAAAGCGTAAAAAAACTTAATGAAAAAGTGCGTATTTTATCGACTATTTGTCGGAAATTTCGTATATTTTATAAAGATACCGAAGAAAAATGTGTTTTTTGAGGATTAGATGAGCGAAGAAAACAAACGTAACGACGAAGAAAAAAAGAATCGTGATGAGCACGATCCCTATAGTTTTTTCAAACTTTCGACTGACCCGGATGATGACAAACCCAACGGAAATAAACCTCCCAGGCGTTTTCCTTTTTTTGGCATGCTCTTGCTTGTGGTTGGTGCGCTGGTTTTTGTCAACATGTTCCTTGTTTCCAAGCCAGATGATTATATTGATTTTTCCGTCTTCCGCCAGTTGGTTGATGACGATAAGATAGTCAAGGTTGAACTGGGAGAAGGAGTTATCATTGGCTATGGTGAGACCATTTCCCCGTCTTCGCAGGCAAGGGAGCCAAATCCTACGCTCAAACTCTTTCCCTGGGTGTCTCGTCCCCAGCAGGAAGCAACACAAAAAGTTTACCGCACAAATGCTCCCCTTATGTCCGACTTTATCAAATTTCTTGACGAAAAAGGCATAGACTACAAATTTGTTCCCAAGCAGAGCGGCTATCTGATGCAGATTATCCTGAACTTCATCGTGCCCTTTGGCATTATTTTCCTGATGTATTTTCTTCTCTTTAGAAAAATGGGCGGTGGTCTTGGCGGTGGCATGAGTTCCATTTTTGGCGGCGGTGCCCGTAATAAGGCCGTTGAAGAAGGCAAGGTAAAGACTCGTTTTGCCGATGTGGCAGGCGTGGACGAAGCAAAGGAAGAACTGGTTGAAGTCGTGGACTTTTTAAAGAGTCCCAAAAAATATACGGATATCGGCGGAAAAATCCCCAAGGGTGTGCTTTTGGTAGGGCCGCCGGGAACAGGCAAGACCTTGCTTGCCCGCGCCGTAGCAGGTGAGGCTGGCGTTCCCTTCTTTAGAATCAGTGGCTCTGACTTTGTGGAAATGTTTGTGGGTGTTGGTGCCAGCCGCGTCCGTGATTTGTTCAGGCAGGCACGAGAAAAGGCTCCCTGCATCATTTTTATTGACGAAATTGACGCTTTGGGAAAAAGCCGTGTAAACGGATTTGGCGGCGGAAACGATGAGCGCGAGCAGACGCTGAACCAGTTGCTGGTGGAGATGGACGGCTTTGACAACGAAAAAGGTCTGATTATTCTTGCGGCAACAAACCGTGCGGATATTCTTGACGCTGCTCTCTTGCGCCCAGGGCGTTTTGACCGTCAGGTGCCGGTGGAAAAGCCTGATGCAAAAGGTCGGGAGGAAATCCTGCGTATTCACGCAAAGAATGTCAAAGTGGACTCTGATGTGGACTTTAACTCGGTGGCTCATGGTACGACTGGCTTTGCGGGCGCAGATTTGGCAAACGTTGTAAACGAGGCGGCCCTCCTTGCCGTGCGTAATGGTCACAAGAAAGTAACCATGGCAGACTTTAATGATGCAATCGACAAGGTAAGCATTGGTCTGAAAAAGAAATCCCGCAAGGATAACGAAAAGGAAATGCGCCTTGTTTCTGTGCATGAGACAGGACACGCTCTTGTGGGTGCCTTTACGCCGGACTATCCGCCGGTCAACAAGATTACGGTGGTGCCCCGTTCTCATGGTGTGGGAGGCTTTACCCAGTACCGCGAGGAAGAAGAAAAGAACTTTAGAACGCGAAAGGACATGTTCAGCGAAATTGACACGCTCCTTGGCGGACGGGCAGCGGAACAAATCATTTTGGGAGACATTTCTACTGGCGCGTCAAACGACATTGCGCGGGCTACGGATCTTATCAAGCAGATGATTACGGTCTTTGGCATGAGTGACCGCTTTAAGAACATGACTTTGGGCAAGGGCGTTTTGGGAAACCGTGGCGGCGACCCAAATCTTATCCGCGAGTTCAGTGAGGATACGCAGAAGTATATTGACGAGGAAATTGCCCGCATCATGGACGAACGCTACACCTACGTAGTGAATCTTTTGTCCGCGCATAAAGAATTGCTGGACTACATAGCCAATCGTCTGCGTGAGGTTGAGACTATGGACGGCAAGGAATTCTATGATATTGTAAAGGGTGAGGAACACTGTGCGGGTCTTAGGGCGGTAGCCCTAGGCGAGGGGGTAGGCGAAAACGAAGTTGCAGCCGAGGGGGAGACTTCCCCCGCACAATCCTAATTGACCTTGTGTGCTATCTGTTCTATTATAGAAGAAATTATTTGGGGTTTATTTGATGAAAAAAATAGTGGCCTTGTGCGCGCTTACAGGTACAGTTCTTTCTCTTTGTGCGGCACAGTCTATTCTAACGGCAGCATCTTTCTTTCAGACGGTCTCGGCAGAATATGCAAAGATTCAGGACTATGAGGCTTCGGTGGACATTCAGGCTTCAAAAACTGCCATGGAAGGAAAGGTGTCCTTTAAGCGCCCCAATTTGCTCCGCATAGATTTTTCCAACCCGGAAGAACAGGTCATTACCTTTAATGGTGACACGCTTACGATTTACCTGCCCGGTTCGGATGCTGTTTTGGAACAGGCTGTAGACAATGCAGAGCCTTCTGCTGGTTCAGGTGCAAATCTTGCCACTCCTCAGGGACTTTCTCTGATGAGCCGCTATTATTCAGTTGCATACGAAGTAGGTCAGGATCCGATTCCTCTGGAAGACGGCAGTGATGAAATGGTGGTAAAACTGGTGCTTTCACGCCGCAATACAAGCGAGGCATTCCGCTTTATCAAGCTGGCGGTTGTTCCCGGTTCAAAACTGATTCGCAGGATAGAAGCAGTTACTCCGCAGGGAGAGACATTCCGTTTTAACTTTACGAATTATGTCATCAATGCGGGAATTACAGACCAGCGTTTTTTGTATGATCCGCCCTCTTCTGCCAACTATTACAACAACTTTCTCTTTTCGGAGTAAACAGAGATGGAAAGCTATGGAGCATTGCTAAAGGAAGCCCGCCTTGCACAGGGGCTTGATTTTGAAACTATTTCCCGCGATACCTCTATTACGCGTCAGTATCTGGAAGCATTGGAAGCGGAAAACGAATCTTTTTTTCCCGGGGCACCTTATCTTGTGGGTTTTTTGCGTAATTACGCTACCTATCTGGGACTTGACACTGACAGAATCAACAATCTCTATCGCGCAAAAATGCTGCAGGAGTCTCCTGTTCCAGCAGGCCTGATTATAAAGCATCGTCCCAAATGGATTATCCCTGCCATTGTGGCTGGCTGTGTCCTGGTGCTTGGACTGATTACCTTTGGCATTATTCTCCTGTATCAGCAGTACATCAATAATCCTGAGCGGGAAATCGCCCTCAAAAAGACGGCGGAGCCTTCAAAGTATGAATTGACGGACAAACTGCTCAAGGAACGCCTCTACAGGGGAGACCAGTTGGTGCTGGGTATGCCTACGGGAAACATCATCCTGACGGTGGCTGAAACTGCAAAAGGTGTTCTTGCCCTTGAAACGCCAGTGGGAAAACAGTTTGTTGAACTTTCCGAAGAAATGGAAATGGACGTGGACGGTGACTCCGTTCCCGAAATGATTGTGTATGTTTCTGACGTGTCTGCCAATGACAGTGACCGAGGTGCGGAAGTGAGCATCATGCTCAAGAGTAGCGCAAACAGTGCGATTGCTGAAACAAAGCCCAGCGAGATTCCCAATGCGGAGGATTTGCCCCAGAGCCATACAGTTATATTTGAAGACAACCGTCCCTATCCTTTTACGCTTAACGTAACCTTCCGTGCAGGCTGTGTATTCCGTTTCCGCCCTGACCGCAAGGAAACCACCGAAGACTTCTTTAGTAACGGTGACATTGTAAACGTTACGGCAAGCAATATGGTGCGTCTCTGGGCAAGCAATGGCAATACGGCAAAAATCCAGTTGATTGCTGACGGAAAATCCTATGACCTGGGCGTGTCAAAAGCAGGTGAAGTAATTGCAGAAGACATCCGCTGGATTAAGGATACGGACGGCAAGTACAAGGTCGTTATCGTTCAGTTGGACTAAAGGGTTTTTCCTATGGCTCACAATCCCACTTTTTTTATTGACCAGCACGGGTGTGCAAAAAATCAGGTGGACGGGGAACTGCTCGTTTCCCTCTTGCGGAAAAAAGACTATCGGCAGACTTTTGACGCATCTGAGGCCGACCTTATCATTGTAAATTCCTGTGGCTTTATTGAAAGCGCAAAGACTGAAAGCCTGAATGCCGTTATGAGTGCGCGGCAAATGTATCCCAAGGCAAAAATCCTGCTGGCGGGGTGTCTTGCAGAACGCTATGCTGATGATTTGGCAGAAAGTCTTCCTGAGGCTGACGGCATTTTTGGAAACGGCGACTTGAGTCAGGTTTATAAAGTAATCGAACCCCTTATGAAAGGTCAGCGTACCGTGCTTGTTCCTGAGCAGAAGGGTGTGTGCTGTGGTGACCGGGATATCCTGCTTTCTTTTGCGGGGGCGGCCTATGTGAAAATTACTGAAGGCTGCAACAACCGCTGCTCATTCTGTGCCATACCCATTATCCGTGGAGAACTGAGGAGCCGCCCGGCCGATGACATTATTGCAGAAATCAAAAAACTTGTTTCTCAGGGCGTGTACGAAATCAACCTGATTGGGCAGGACTTGGCGGCCTATGGAACGGGCTCTGGCGACAATCCCTTTGGCTGGGGAAGGACTTGCCATTGGGCGGGCTTGGTTTCAGGCACCAGAAGTGGACGGCAGCGTGGTTATCCGTTACGACAGAAGCGACAGGCAGGCCTTAAAAGCGGTGCAGACTGGTCGGCTGGTGCGCGTGCATGTGGTCTCCGCTGGAGACGTTGACTTGAACGGTGATTTTATGGGTGACAGCCCGCTGAACGCAATGATTGCAAAAAGCACGCTGCAATTTGCCGAAGATGTGGTGCGCTGATTACGCCACTGCCTCAAACCAGTTTTCCAGCAGAAGGGGTGAGACTGCCTGAATCGGTGCAAAATGTTTTGTGTTCCGCGTGACTAAAATCATCCCGTTTGAGACTGCAATAGCGGCAGTCTGAGTGTCCTGAAAGTCAATCGGCGTTCCTGCTTCTTGCAGACGCGCACGAATATCTGCTTGAATCCATGCGGCGTGATTGTCGTAGGGAATGATGGAATGGCGTGATTGAATATTATTTACAAGTTTATCAAGAAGATAATCGTGTTTCTTTCCTGCCGCCATTATCTGTACGCCAAAAAGCAATTCATTCCATGCGGTTGCTGGCATAGCGCACAGTCTTTCATATTTGAGAAAGTTTTTGCGTACTTGTTCATTTTGCTGTGTTCGCAAAAATTCTGAAACTATGTTTGTGTCCAACAGATAGTATGGACGAATCATATCTTGCTCCTCCTTGATTTATTCAAAATCATCAAAAATATGCTCGGATTCAGGGCGACCGAAGTAGTTGCGGTCACGAAGGCTGTCAAAATACTCGGTGTAGTCAAAATCATCGTCTTCAAGACCGTACTCACGGCGACTTTCCTGTAATTCTTCCAGCAAACTTTTTTCTTTCGGTTTGCTCTGCTTTAGGTCGTCATAATCCTCTTTTGAAATGATATAGGCGACTTCCTCATTGCGACGCATGATTGGCACAGGCCCTTCTTTTTCTGCCAGATGAATGAAAAAGGGCAGTCGATTTTTCGCTTCATACACAGGAACTGCATTGCACATAGGCACCTCCGTTTTGATTTTGGGTATCTGTATTGTATTATGCATATGGCTATCTGTCAATAAAATGGCTATATGCGGTACGCTCATGCCGCGGGAGAATGCGTTTTTTCTGTCAGGGCAAACGCATTATGGATATCGTGCTTGAATATCGGCTGGACAAATGAAATGTATGAGCAGCAAAAAGGCTACCGTTGCAGCGTGTCAAGCAAGCCCCGCGGTTGAGCGTAA
>ERZ842401.1865-NODE-1865-length-29025-cov-6.073490_pt1 | contig 29025 bp, 23 predicted proteins | sample MGYA00521270_ERZ842401 | MGnify/ENA primary metagenome ERZ842401 (study PRJEB31892, sample SAMEA3878208) | bioreactor metagenome | biome: Moose rumen | place: Sweden | collected 2011-10 | study: EMG produced TPA metagenomics assembly of the PRJEB12797 data set... | reverse complement strand
CCTTCTTCTTGCCGTCCTTGAGCTGCTTGTAGTCATAGTAGAACTTGCCGTCCTCGCCCTTGAAGCAGAACTCGGAAGCTGCGCAGTCCATTGCGATGGTGATGTCCTTGCCGGGCTCCAGACCTGCGGCCTTGATGGCCTCGATGATGCAGTCGAGAGCGTCGTCGATGCCCTTCAGTGCGGGAGCGAAACCGCCCTCGTCGCCCACTGCGGTGGAGCATCCGCGGCCCTTGAGCACCTTCTGCAGGGCATGGAAGACCTCAGCGCCCATGCGGACGGCCTCGGCCTCGCAGGCAGCGCCTACGGGACGGATCATGAATTCCTGGAAAGCGATAGGAGCGTCGGAGTGTGCACCGCCGTTGATGATGTTCATCATGGGAACGGGAAGCACATAGGTGTTGGTGCCGCCGATATACCTGTAAAGAGGAATGTCGAGATAGTTGGCTGCTGCGTGAGCAACTGCGAGCGATACGCCGAGGATGGCGTTTGCGCCGAGCTTGCTCTTGGTGGGAGTGCCGTCGAGTTCGATCATGGTCTTGTCGATGGCGCGCTGCTCGAGAGCGCACATGCCGATGATTGCGGGTGCGATAATGTCGTTCACGTTGGCAACTGCCTTGAGCACGCCCTTGCCGCCGTAGCGGGCTTTGTCGCCGTCGCGGAGCTCGAGTGCTTCGTTCTCACCGGTGGAAGCCCCTGAAGGAACAGCTGCCACACCTTTGACACCAGATTCGAGGATAACCTCTACTTCGACTGTCGGATTTCCACGTGAATCGAGGATTTCGCGACCTGTAACCTGAATAATTCTCATAATTTTATAATAAATTGAACAATTTCGCCTTAAAAGCGGGACAAAATTACTAATTTCTTGCATATTTTTCAACGATTTGCGTCGAATAAAAAAGAATTTTGCATTCTCAATAGAAATTCTTATTTTTGGGTCATAAATGTTCCTTTATGAGAAAGATTTTTGACCGCCAGTTCATTTATCAGTTTACAGACGAGGAGATTCTGCAGGAGCTTTGCATCCGGTTGAAGAAGCTTCGTCAGAGTTGTTGTTATTCCCAGCAGGAGTTCGCCGATCTGGCCGGAGTCTCGCGGGAAACGATAAAGCGCATTGAGGCGGGGCATATTTACAATCTCGGCTTGGCCAACCTCATCAAGATCCTTCGTGCGGGGGGGATGCTTGACGGCGTTGCCGATTTGGTGGAAGATGTTCCGGAGAGTCCTTTTGTAACCAGGGACGGGACCTCCACGAGGAAAAGATATAATTCCAGACTAAGATTATAGCAATGGAAGGACAGCAATTGAAACTGAATGTCTTTTTGTGGGGCACCCGGATCGGAGTGTTGGAATGGAATCGTCCTGAGGGTAGGGCCTCTTTCCAGTTCTCGGACGAATATCTTGAATCCGACATCGATTTGTCGCCGATTACTTATGCCAAAGAGAAGGTCCGCGGACGGGCTTTCTGGGGCAACCGTGCCGATAAGTATCAGGGGCTCCCTGAATTTCTGGCAGATTCCTTGCCGGATAAATGGGGGAACACCCTGTTCGACCAGTGGCTTTCCCGTAACAAGGTTCCGCTGATGGATATCAATCCTCTTCTAAAATTGTCTTTCATCGGCTCCAGGGGTATGGGCGCTTTTGAATTTGTTCCCGCAACCGACCTCGGTTCTGAAGAGAGCGGACTTGATATGGGGAAATTGTATGAACTGTCTCTGAAAATTCTCTCCGAAAGGCATTCCGTCAGTATCTCCGCCGCTGAGGAAAAGACACTCGAGAAGTTGATTGTCCTGGGAACCTCCGCTGGTGGAATGCACGCTAAAGGGATAATTGCTATCAATCAGAGTACGGGAGAGATACGCTCCGGGCAGATTGAACTACCTACTGATTACAGGTACTACATCATAAAATTCAAAGAAGATCCTGCCGTGCCTTCCAGCGAAGTGGAAATGGCTTACTGCGATATGGCGGTCGCGGCCGGTATAGATATGATGCCTTGCTCCCTGTACGAGGCCGGAGGGGTATCTCATTTCATCACGGAACGCTTTGACAGGCAGGGAGGTGAGAAGATTCTCACGCAGACGCTTGCCGCCATTTCTCCTTCTGCCAGGGACTACACGAATCTTTTCTGGATAGCAGGCCGTCTTGGCCTGGGAACAGGAGCCAAAGAGCAAATCTTCCGGCGGATGGTCTTCAATCATATTGCCGGAGTAACCGACGATCATAACAAGAACTTTTCGTTCCTGATGACCCGCAAAGGAGAGTGGTCGCTCTCTCCTGCGTACGATGTAATGTTTACGGCAAATATTTGGGAGAATGCTTCTGCGTATGTCCATTCGTTGGGAGTGGGCGGCAAGACATCTTATGTGACCAGGGCCGATCTCCTCGAAATGGCGGAAGATTTCGAAATAGAAAGTGGTGAGAGAATTATCGCTGAAGTAGCTGAGTCTGTGGGACGTTTCCCGGAATTCTGTGAAAGATACAGTGTCGGGAAGTTCTGGACAAAGAAAATAGAGGACGTTCTTCACCAGTTGTTTCGCTAAAGTCGAATATTCGGAAAGAAGGAATCTTTTTTGTAACTTTGGCAATTATGCCAACAGTTACAGGACACATTTCCCAGATCATCGGCCCGGTAGTGGACGTGCACTTCGACCTGGGCGCCAAGCAGGAGGCTGCGCTGCCGTCGATACATGATGCGCTCAAGGTGAGCAGGCCCGATGGAAAAACACTGATAGTAGAAGTTCAGCAGCACATAGGCGAAGACACCGTCCGCTGCGTAGCGATGGATTCCACCGACGGTCTGCGCCGCGGGCTCGAAGTGGAAAGCACGGGCTCGCCGGTCACCATGCCCGCGGGCACGCAGATACGCGGCCGCGTGATGAACGTGGTGGGCGAGAGCATCGACGGTCTCGGCGAGCTCAGCCGCGAGGGGAGCCTTCCCATCCACCGCGAAGCCCCCAAGTTCGAAGAACTCACCACGAGCCAAGAGGTCCTGTTCACCGGCATCAAGGTCATCGACCTGCTGGAGCCCTACCTCAAGGGCGGCAAGATCGGCCTGTTTGGCGGCGCGGGCGTGGGAAAGACCGTGCTGATCAAGGAGCTGATCAACAACATAGCAAAGAAGCACAACGGATTCAGCGTGTTCGCAGGAGTGGGCGAGCGTACCCGCGAGGGCAATGACCTGCTTCGCGAAATGATCGAGTCCGGGGTGATCAAATACGGAGAGGAGTTCGAAAAGGGGATGGAGGAAGGCAAGTGGGATCTGTCGAAGGTGGACCGCGAACTGATGGCCCAGAGCCAGGTGGCCATGGTCTTCGGGCAGATGAACGAACCTCCGGGAGCGCGTTCGAGCGTGGCCCTGAGCGGCCTGACGCTGGCGGAATCCTTCCGCGATTCCACCGACCCCGCGGCTCCGAAGGACATCCTCTTCTTCATCGACAACATCTTCCGTTTCACCCAGGCGGGTTCTGAGGTGAGCGCACTGCTCGGGCGCATGCCCTCCGCAGTGGGATATCAGCCGACGCTGGCTACGGAGATGGGGCAGATGCAGGAGCGCATCACATCCACCAAGAACGGGTCCATCACCTCCGTGCAGGCAGTATATGTGCCGGCGGACGACCTTACCGACCCGGCACCGGCCACCACCTTCAGCCATCTCGACGCCACCACCGTGCTGAGCCGCAAGATAGCCACCCTGGGAATCTATCCCGCAGTGGATCCGCTCGAATCGACTTCCCGCATCCTGGATCCCAACATCGTGGGCCAGGACCACTACGATACCGCCCAGAGAGTGAAGCAGATACTCCAGCGCTACAAGGAACTGCAGGACATCATCGCCATCCTCGGTATGGACGAACTCTCCGACGAAGACAAGACCACAGTGAACCGCGCCCGCCGCGTGCAGCGCTTCCTCAGCCAGCCTCTCCACGTGGCCGCCGCGTTCAACGGCTGCCCCGGCGTGATGGTGGACATCGAAGACACCATACGCGCCTTCCGGATGATACTCGACGGCGAGGTGGATTATCTGCCGGAGCAGGCCTTCATGCAGGTAGGAACCATAGAAGATGCAATCGCCAAGGGCGAGAAGATTCTTGCGGAGGCAAAGTAAATGAAACTCAGGATCATAACCCCCACGCAGAGCAGCGAATACACGGCGGAAGCAGTCTTCCTGCCGGGCGCTGCCGGCGCTTTCGAGGTGCTGAAGGGCCACGCGCCCATCATATCCTCGCTGGTGGCGGGCGAGGTCCGCTGGCGTTCAGCCGGCAAGGAGGAGAGCCTCCAACTGCAGGGTGGTATGGTCATGGTCGAAGACGACATCATAAAGGTTTGCGCGGAATGATTCACTGCAGAAAGACAGGTCTTGTGTTGCTGCTTGTACTGATGGTGCAGGCGGCGACGGCAATGGTGCCGGAGAGCATTTTTCTGCGAGCCGGTGCCATTGCCGCAGAGCCTGCCGCAGAAGAACCGGAGGGTAATCTGGACATCGGAGGCATTATCTTCGACCACGTGCTGGACAGCTACGAATGGCACATAACCGAATGGAAGGGCAAACCCGTGGCCATCCATCTACCCGTGATCCTTATCGACCGCGGCATCCACGCGTTCAACTCCGAAAAGATCCTCGAAACCGGCAGCTACGGGCGCTGGCATATCGCTCCCGAGGGCGCCCCTCACGAGGGCAAGATTGTCCGCGACGACGGCAGCAAGCCCTTCGACATCAGCATCACCAAAAACGTGCTGCAGCTGATGATAAATGCCCTGCTGCTGGTGCTGATAGTGCTGCTCACCGCCCGCTGGTACCGGCGCCACGACGCTCTCAAGGAGCATCCCACCGGCATCGCGGCCCTGATGGAACCCCTCATAATGATGATCCACGACATGGCCCGCGAGAATATAGGCGAAGAAGACTACCGGCGCTACTCTCCGTACCTGATAACCGCCTTCCTGTTCATACTGCTGAGCAACGTCATCGGCATCATCCCCTTCTTCCCGGGAGGGGCCAACCTCACCGGCAATATCGCATGCACCCTGACGCTGGCCCTCTTCACCTTCTTCACGGTGAATCTCACCGGCACCAGGCACTACTACAAAGAAATATTCTCGCCGGACGTGCCTGGCGTGCTCAAGCCGCTGATGGCAGTGATCGAGACCTTCTCCGCCCTGGTGAAACCCATCTCGCTCACCATACGACTCTTCGCCAACATGCTGGCGGGGCATATCCAGATACTCTGCATGGTGTGCATCATCTTCATCATGGGCAAGTACGGCCCTGTGATGACGGGCGGCGCAACGGCGATAACCATACTTTTCGGAATCTTCCTGGACGTGCTGGAAATCCTGATTTCCTTCATCCAGGCCTACATATTCACAATGCTCTCGTCCATCTACATAGGGATGGCGCGCGCAAAAGCAGACTAACAACTTAAATTACTGATATTATGGTACTTACAATTTTACTTCAGGCAGTCGCCGGCGCAGCGCTCGGTAAATTCGGAGCCGCCCTCGGCGCAGCTCTTGCAGCCTTCGCGGCCGGATATGGAATCGGCAAGGTGGGAACCGCCGCAATGGAGGCCATCGCCCGTCAGCCCGAATCTGCAGGCAACATCCGCTCCAGCATGATCATCGTGGCAGGTATGATCGAGGGTGCAGCCCTTCTGGGTATAATCGTCTGTCTGCTCGCAATAGTCATCAAGTAGCAAATGAATCTGATTACTCCCGATACCGGCCTTCTGTTCTGGATGGTCCTCATCTTCGGCATCGTGTTCTTCATCCTTGCCAAGTGGGGATTCCCGGCCATAACCGGCATGGTAGACAAGCGCAACGAGCACATCAGCGAAAGCCTCAGGCTCGCCGATGAGGCCCAGGCGCGCATGTCGAGGCTGGCGGAGGAACAGGAGAAGCTCATCGCCGAAACCCGTCAGGAGCAGGGCCGAATACTCAAGGAGGCCGCTCAGGCGCGGAGCGAGATTCTCGCCCAGGCCAGGGAGGACGCCCAGGCCCAGACGGCCGTGATGGTGAGCAAGGCGCGTGAGCAGATTGCGAATGAACGCGAGCAGGCGCTTCGCGACATCCGGCGCCAGGTCGCGGTGCTTTCGGTGGATGTGGCGGAGAAGGTGTTGCGCGCGCGGCTCGAAAGTGATGCGGAGCAGCAGAAGCTGATAGATCGTTATGTAGATGAATCAAGGAGCAGTAGCTAGCAGGTACGCAAAAGCCTTCCTCTCTCTTGTTGAGGAGAACGGCCGCGGGGAGCAGGTCTTCGCCCAGGTGAGGGCCCTGCTTGCGGACCCGTCGGCGGTGCCACAGCCGCTCGAAGACGACATCTCCCGCCTGGTGCAGTTGCTCCGCCGCAACAAGCGGCTCGACAGCCTCAAGTTCATCCTCCACGATTTCATCCGTCTTTACTGCGAGAAGGAGCGCATCATAATCGTGCAGCTCACTTCTGCGGTGCCCTCTCCTTCTCTTGCAGGACATGTGGAGCGGTTGCTTGTCGAAAAGACGGGCTGCAAGGTGCTCCTCGAATCAAAAGTCGATCCCGAACTGCTCGGAGGCTTCGTGATCGAACTCCGGAATGAGATGCTGGACGCCAGCGTACGGACTCAGATCGACCGTATCCGGCGCCAGCTCGTACAAAAGAACAAAAGGATAATATGACGCAGAATACTATCAAGGCGAGCGAAATTTCCGACATCCTTCTCTCGCAGCTGAAAGACATCGACACCACCGTGCATTTCGAAGAAACCGGCCGCGTGCTGCAGGTCAGCGACGGCGTGGCCCGCATCCACGGGCTAGTAAACGCCGAGGCAGGGGAGTTGCTGGAGTTCGAATCCGGCATCAAGGCCGTGGTGATGAATCTCGAAGAAGACAACGTGGGCGCCGTGCTGCTCGGTCCTACCGACCAGGTGAAGGAAGGAATGAGCGTGAGGCGTCTGGAACGCATCGCATCTATCAATGTAGGCGAAGGCATGGTCGGGCGCGTGGTGAATCCCCTCGGAGAGCCTCTTGACGGGCTGGGGGAGATCGCCGGAGAGTTGTTCGAGATGCCTCTCGAACGCAAGGCTCCCGGCGTTGTGTTCCGCGAGCCTGTGACCGAGCCGCTGCAGACCGGACTCAAGGCCGTGGATTCCATGATTCCCATCGGCCGCGGCCAGCGCGAGCTCATCATCGGCGACCGCCAGACGGGAAAAACCGCCCTGGCCATAGACACCATAATCAATCAGCGCAGCTGTTTCGAGACCGGAAAGCCGGTCTATTGCATCTACGTTGCCGTCGGGCAGAAGGGTTCAACCATCGCCTCCATAGTGGAAACTCTGCGTTCGAAGGGTGCCATGGACTATACCATAGTGGTGGCCGCAACTGCGTCCGACCCTGCTGCAGTGCAGTACTACGCTCCTTTTGCCGGTGCCGCCGTGGGAGAGTACTTCCGCGACACAGGCCGTCCGGCCCTCATAGTTTACGACGATCTCAGCAAGCAGGCTGTCGCTTACCGCGAGGTGTCGCTGATCCTGCGCCGCCCGTCCGGCCGCGAGGCCTATCCGGGAGACGTGTTCTATCTGCACAGCCGCCTGCTCGAGCGCGCCGCCAAAATCACCCGCCAGCAGGAGGTCGCGGAGCAGATGAACGACCTGCCCGTGTCGCTCAAGGGCCGCGTGAAGGCCGGAGGATCGCTCACCGCGCTTCCCATTATCGAGACTCAGGCCGGGGACGTGTCGGCTTACATTCCCACAAACGTCATTTCCATCACCGACGGGCAGATATACCTCGAGAGTTCGCTTTTCAACCAGGGATTCCGCCCGGCAATCAACGTGGGAATTTCGGTGTCGCGTGTGGGAGGATCGGCCCAGGTGAAGAGTATGAAGAAGGTGGCCGGCACTCTGAAGATCGACCAGGCCCAGTACAATGAGCTCGAGGCCTTCAGCAAGTTCAGTTCCGACATGGACAAGGTGACCTCGAGGGCCCTCGACAAGGGCCGCAAGAACAATCGTCTGCTGATCCAGCCGCAGTATGCGCCTATGCCCGTGGGCGATCAGGTGGCGATCCTGTATTGCGGCACGCACGCTCTGATGGCGGATATCCCGCTGGAGAAGGTACACGAGTTCGAGGAGCTATTCCTCTCGCGCATGCGTTCTTCGCACAAGGATGCGCTCTCTACGCTCTCGTCGGGAAAGATCGACGAGGCCGTGGAGGGCGTGCTGCAGAAGGTGGCGGCTGAGGTTTGCTCACAGATTAACGCTTAGGCAGGATGGCTTCGCTCCGGGAGATAAAGGATCACATTGCGTCGGTTCGCAGTACGCTGAAGATTACTTCGGCGATGAAGCTCGTGGCATCTGCGAAGCTCCGCAAGGCGCAGCAGGCCGCCGAGGGCATACGGCCTTATACCGAGGCGCTTTCGGAGATGCTGGCGCGGGTTTATCCGGCAGCCGGCGCACCTGATATTCCTGGTGACCGTGTGGCGATTGTGGCGGTGGCGAGCAATTCGAGTCTGTGCGGGGCGTTCAATATCAATGTGATTCACAAGGTGCAGGAATTGATTGCGGAGTGCAGGGCCGCCGGGGCTGAGGTCGAAGTTCTGTCTGTGGGGCGGAAGATGGCGGAGGCGATGCGCAAGGCGGGGTATCCCTCTCCGGCCGATTATTCAGATCTTGTCGGGCACAACAGTTTCGAGAAATCCGCCGCTTTTGCGCAGGGACTTATCGACGCATACAATTCCGGTCGCTATTCTTCCGTTCTGCTGGTTTACAATCACTTCGTGAATACCGCCAGCCAAAAGGTGCAGGTCGAAAGCTATCTTCCGTTCGGATCGTCCGGAGAGGGTATTACCCCCGATCCGGTTCGCGGCTCCGCCGCTCATCCCTCCCAACCTGCCGGTTGGGCCCCTCCCTCTAACAGTGCCGAGGGTGGCATGCCTCTCGGGGGTAATACCCTCTCCGGACGCAGAGAAGAGGACAGCGAATACATTCTGGAGCCGGGACGGGAGGAGATTCTGCGGACGTTGCTGCCGCAGGTGATGCGTCTTCGCATCCATACCGTGCTGCTGGATTCCATAGCAGCGGAACATGCCGCCCGCACCATCGCGATGCAGACGGCCTCCGACAATGCCGAAGACCTTCTCGCCGAACTCACCCTCGAGTACAACAAGGGCCGCCAGCAGAAGATTACCGCCGAAATCCTCGATCTCGTGGGAGGAGCTCAGCAATGACCGCCGTAATACTCGCAAACGGGGAGTTCCCCCGCAAGGAATATCCGCTCTGGCTGTTGCAGAATGCGGATGTGGTGGTGTGCTGCGACAGTTCACGGAATCCCGGGCGCCTGAAAAAACTCGGCATCGAACCCGTTGCCGTGGTGGGAGACATGGATTCCACTCCGCAGACCGTGCGCAAAGCCATGGGCGGCAGGGCCGTGAAGGTGGAGGAACAGGACTACAACGATCTGAATAAAGCCTTCCTCTGGCTGCGGGAGAATCATCCGCAAGCCACTGATATCCACATACTTGGAGCAACGGGAAAGAGCGAGGCGCACGCCCTCGGGAATCTCTCGTATCTGATGTTCTGGGAGCAGCGGTACGGCCTTTCGGCTGCCGGGATCAATGTCGATATTGTCTCCGACTACAACACCGCCTTCGCGATTTCGGATTCCTGCGAACTCCATGTGGGTGTAGGCCGCAAAGTGTCTTTCTTCTCATCCGACGCAGGGTTGAAAATCAAATCCGCAGGCCTGCAGTGGCCCACGGATTCCGTTAAATTCGATTTCTGGTTCAAGGCCAGCCTGAACCGTGCCACTTCCGATATCATCACCCTCTCGTTCAATCATCCAGCTCCGCTATTGATTATTTTGGACTGATTTTGAGCCGAATTGAGCTGAAAATACGAAAATATTCTTATATTTGAGCCGAAATAAAAATTCGGCTTATGAGAGAATACGATGAACTTCTGTCTTTTATAGGGGATAATCCCAATTCGTCGCGTGCGGAAATCAAAGAGGGCTGCGGTTTTACGATGAGTGACGCCACGCTCAAAAGAATGCTGCAAGCCGGCGTCAAGCTCGGTGATATCGAGGTTTTGGGCCGGGGGCGTGCTACAAGGTATGCGCGTGCGGTTCCGGTTTATTCCGGAAAAAAGAGAAAGTATCCGGCGGGAATCCAGACTTTCGAGAAAATAATAAGCGAAGGATATACATATATCGACAAGACCGATCTGGTTTATTCCCTGGCGAATTCCGATGGCGGCTACTTTTTTCTTAGCCGTCCGCGGAGGTTTGGCAAATCTCTGCTGGTCAGCACATTGAAGTCTTACTTCGAGGGAAGGAAGGATCTGTTCTCCGGTCTTGCAATGGAGAAACTGGAAAAAAACTGGACGGCATATCCGGTGATTCATCTGGACCTCAGCCTTGCAGCATACGAGTTGGACAAGGACACTTTGCTCAAGAAGCTGGATTATATATTGAGATTGAATGAAACGATACTTGGCCTGGAAGAAACGGTCGGATCACCAGGAATGAAACTTCAAGCGATGGTTGTCAATGCCTACGGCAAATACGGACAGAAGGTCGTGGTGCTGATAGATGAATATGATTCTCCCGTGCTGGGAGGTATTTACAATGGCGATAACGGTCCCGTTTTCAAGCTGATAATGAGGGAGTTGTATGCTCCTCTCAAGAATCTGGACCCTTACCTGCGATTCGTGTTCCTGACGGGCATCACCAAATTCAGTCAACTCAGCGTTTTCAGCGCCCTCAATAACCTTGCGGATGTTTCCTTCAGCGATGCATATGCAACTATCTGCGGATTCACCGCAGAGGATATGGACAAAGTGTTCGATGTGGATGTGATCGAGCTTGCCTCCAGACTTGGGGTGCGTCCGTCAAAGGTGATGGAAATGATTAAACAGCGATACGATGGCTATCATTTCAGTCCCGCATGTGTGGGAGTCTACAATCCTTTCAGCCTGCTGAAAGTTTTTGTGAGCATGCAAATGGAGGACTTCTGGTTCTACTCCGGTACACCTACTGTGTTGTTCGAAACGATGAAACAATTTGGCCAGGATATTTCTGACATTGATGGAATCAAGGTAAACTTAGGATACTTGCTTGCTCCAACGGAGGAGTTGAACAACGCCATCCCTCTGTTGTTTCAAAGCGGATACTTGACAATTAAGAAGTATTTACCCAAAGACAGGTCTGTCATTTTGGGTATTCCGAATTCAGAAGTCCGCAGAGGTTTGACGGGTAGTTTGTTACCGGCCATTGCAGGGTGCTCGAGGCTGGATGGGGATAATCTTGCATCAAGTTTCGCCATCGCTTTGCGAAAGCACGACATTGATGGAGCAATGACCGTCCTGCAGGCGTTTTTTGCCGGAATCCCTTATCCGGAATTCGGGAAGGAAAACGCCCTGCTGAAAAAGGAAGCTTACTACAAAAGACTGTTCTACACGGTATTCTCTTTTATGAACATGCAGATATATACCGAAGTGCAGAACAGTGAAGGCAGAACCGATGCCGTGATGGTGCTGGATGACTCCGTTTATGTGGTGGAATTCAAAGTGGATGCCTCCTCGGCGCGGGAGGCCATCGAGCAGATCAGCACCAGGGGCTATGCTACCCGTTATGGCACTACAGGGCGTAAAATATACAAACTTGGAATAAACTTCTCCTCCAAGACCGGTACCATCGGTGACTGGGTGCTTGATTAAGGTTACAAGCGCACGCGCGAGGCCCTCGCCGACAAAAAAGCGTCGGGAGTCGTGCTGGGCCGGCCCAGAGGAAGTTACAAAAAAAAAGAAGCTGCGGAGAAAGAGCTAACGGCGTGAGTATCAGAAAGATAGCCGAGCGCTACGAGATTCATCCCAATACCATGACGCGCTATTTGAAAATATTAAAGTAGGACCTGCGCCCGCGCGAGAGAGGGTGTTTTTTAAAAAATATTAAAAATTTTGGCGCTTATAAATTTTTATATTTTTGGTCGAAATTCTTAATTTTTTAAATAAAAATTTTTAAAAACTCAACAAAAGCGATATGGTGAAAAGCAAATAATCGAATTGCTTTCATTTATTTGGGTTTGAAGAAAGTTTGGAATTGTAAGATATTTTTCCGAACTTGCCGGCTCAAATTGCCCGATTAAACCCTCGTTTATTGGGGGTGAAAGATAAGGAACAAATTTGATTAAAGATACAGTTAGTTTAGTTTATTGTTTAATTTAAAGAATGGCTTATGAGAAAATTTAAGCTTCTTCTCTCAGCTGCAGCCCTTATCATGACTTGCGTTTCGGCATTCGCCCAGAACGTCAACGTCAAGGGTGTCGTCAAAGACGCAGCTGGAGAACCGATTCCAGGCGCCGGAGTTGTTATTTCCGGAACGTCGCGCGGAACTGTAACGGATTTTGCTGGTGCATATTCCATCAGCGTCCCGGCAGATGCTGCTCTCACATTCTCGGCTCTGGGCTATGTAACATCCCAGGTTTCCGTCAACGGCAGGGCTGTCATCGATGTCGTCCTCTCCGAGGATTCAGAATTGCTCGACGAGACTATTGTTATCGGTTACGGTACCTCTACCAAGAGTTCCTTCACGGGGTCTGCCTCCATGGTGAAGGAAGATGTGATTGAAAGAAAGGTCACATCCAACGTAACCAGCGCCCTTGCCGGTACTACCGCAGGCGTTCAGGTGATCACCTCGAGCGGCGACCCTGCTTCCGGCGGTTCGAACACCCTCCGCATCCGCGGTTATGGTTCCTACCAGGCGAGCAACGATCCGCTCATCATTCTCGACGGATCCCCTTACGACGGCTCTCTTTCCGACATCAACCCTCAGGACGTCGAGAGCATGTCGGTGTTGAAGGATGCTTCCGCAGCTGCCATCTACGGTAACCGCGGCGCAAACGGCGTGGTGCTCATCACCACCAAGAAAGGCAAGGCCGGCGAAGCCCGCGTCAAGTTCGACGCCCGTTTCGGCACCAACACCCGACTCATCCCCAACTACGACGTGATCACCGATCCCGGTCAATACTACGAGCAGTGGTTCACCAAGATGTACAACAGCTATTGGTATTCCGGGCACTCCCAGGCGGAGAGCTATGCATTTGCAAATACTTATCTGTACGATCAGAACAACGGCGGTCTCGGTTATCAGGTATTCAGCGTGCCCGAGGGCGAGAACCTCGTGGGTTACAATTTCAAGTTGAACCCGAATGCGACTCTCGGATACAGCGACGGTGAATATTACTATATTCCCGATGACTGGTACAACGAGACATTCCACACCGGCTACCGCCAGGAATACAATGTTTCTGCAAGCGGCGCCACCGACAGGTTCAATTACTATGCAAGCGCAGGTTACCTGAACGACGGCGGTATCATCAACAATTCCAACTACGAGCGCTACACGGGCCGTATCAATGCCGAGTACCAGGCCAAGGACTGGATCAAACTCGTCACCAGCATGGGATTCTCGCACAGCATTTCGGAATCCGTGTCGGGTGCAGGCAGCTGGGGATCCAGCGGAAACCTGTTCTATCTGGTCAACTCCATCGCTCCCATCTATCCTCTCTATGTGCGTAAACTCGATGCCGGCGGCAATCCCTACATCGTCACCGACAACGGCCGCATCCTCTACGACTCCAACAATACCAATCAGGTACGTGCAAGCACCGTGGGCAATGCAATCCGCGACAACGAATATGACTCCGCAACCAACCTTGCCGACGTTCTCACCGGCAAGTGGGGTGTAGTCCTTACTCCCGTCAAGGGCTTGTCGATCTCCGCGAACCTCAGCCTCACAGATGACAATACCCGCTACAACAGCCTCGCAAGCGCATTCGGCTCCGCCGCAAGCGTGGACGGCGAAGCTTATGTGTCGCACAGCCGCTTCTTCTCAATAAACAAGCAGCTGCTCGGCGAATACAAGAAAACCTTCCAGGGTGTGCACAATATCGACGTGCTCGCAGGTTATGAGTCCTACAACTACACCAGCCAGGGACTCTCCGGATACAACTACCATCTGTTCAATCCGAACGTAGGAGAACTCAACAATGCCGACGATACTCCCAAGTCTTCGCAGCAGCTCCGCTCTTCGACCAGTAAGTATGCTACCGAAGGTTACCTTGCCCGTGCACAATACGATTACGACGGCAAGTACTTCGCCAACGCATCCTTCCGGCGCGATGCATCTTCCCGCTTTGCGGAAGGTCACCGCTGGGGCAACTTCTGGTCTGCGGGTGCCGCATGGCTCGTGAGCAACGAAGACTTCCTCAAGGACGTTCCATGGGTCAATATGCTCAAGTTCAAGTTGAGTTACGGCGAATCCGGTAACGACAACCTCGGTTCCCTTTATCCCTATGCCGACCAGTACGCCCACTCTTACAATTCAGATACGGGCAACTACTCGCTGAGACTTACCTACAAAGGTAACGAGGAACTCACTTGGGAAACCAAGAAGAGCTTCAACACCGGCTTCGACTTCGAACTCTTCGGAGGCTACCTGAACGGAGCTCTCGACATCTATTCCCAGACCACCAAGGACCTCCTTTATTCCAAGGACGTTCCGCTGAGTTCCGGCAACCCTACCGGCGCAATCTACGTGAACGTAGGTTCGCTCCGCAACAACGGTATAGAGCTCTCTCTTGACGGCAACATCATCCGCAACAAGAACATCCTGTGGACATGGAATGCCAACCTCTCCCACAACAAGAACAAGATAATCTCCCTCGATCCCACCGTTTCGGAAGAAGGTATCAAGGGCAGCTACCGTATAGTCAGGGTGGGCGGTTCGCTGTATCAGGGCTACATGTTCAAATATGCGGGTGTCGACAAGTCTACCGGCGCCGCCCTGTACTATATGGACACCACCGACGATGACGGCAACGTGACCGGACAGACCACTACCGACAACTTCTCCAAGGCCACCCATTACGACATCGGCGACTTCCTTCCCAAGCTTACCGGCGGTCTCGGAACCAGTGTGAGCGCTTACGGATTCGACTTCTCGGTACAGTGCTCCTATCAGCTCGGCGGACGCTACTACGACGGCAACTACCAGGCTCTCATGCACAGCCAGAACAATGCCGGCAGTGCGCTCCACAAAGATATCCTCAAGGCATGGACTCCCGACAACACCGACACCGACGTCCCCCGTTGGGACGGCGACATCCAGGTTGGACAGAGCGCAGTGGATCGTTTCGCGATTTCTTCCAACTATCTGAGTCTCGACAATGTCACTCTCGGTTATACTCTTCCTGCGAAGATTGTGAACAAGTTGAACATTTCTTCGGTACGCTTCTATGTCACTGGTGAGAACCTTGCGGTGCTTTCCGCACGCAAGGGTGTCGATCCTCGTTTCGGCGTCGGTCTCGGCGGATACACAAGCGGCTCCGGTGTCAACCAGAGTTACTATTCCGCAAGGCGCACTATTACCGGTGGTCTAACCTTGATGTTCTAATCCTCAAGAATGAAGAATATGAAACTCTATAGATTAATACCCGTTCTTGCAGTTCTCTGCTCTGCAGCAGCCTGCACAGATTTCGATAGTATCTTGCCCGAGGGCGGCACCATGCTCGCTTCCCAGGTTCAGGAGACGAATGCAACCATTCCGGAGCGGGCTTCCGCATCGTTCAACGGTATGTTCTCCAACCTCGGTATGCCCAAGAAGATATATCCTTCGACCAGCCGTCCGGACGACTGGGGATTCCTGATGATGAGATTCTGCAACGACCTCGAAGGCGCCGACGCCCTCATTGCCGACAGCGGATACAACTGGTTCAGCGTATGCGGCCAATACACTTCCCGTAATGCCAACTATGCCAACCCCTACATCAGGTATTGTACCCCCTACAATATGATCAGTGATGTGAACACTTTCCTCGCAGGTTTCGGCGAAGATATTGACGCGAGCTCCGCTTATATGATCGCCCAGGCGCATGCAATTCGTGCATTCTCCTATCTGTCGATCGCCCCCGCGTTCCAGTTCGTCACCAAGAAGGAGGCTCCCTGCATCCCTCTGCTCAGCGATGAAATCGAGGACTTCACCCACAATCCCCGCGCTACAGTGCAGGAGGTTTACGACGTAATCATCGACGACCTTACCTATGCGGTCGACAACCTCGAAGGATATGCACGTCCCTCCAAAGCGTTCATCAACAAGGCTGTCGCCCTTGGCCTGCGTGCCCGTGCCTACCTCGATATGGGTGAGTACCAGAAGGCCTACAACGACGCCACCGAAGCCATCAAGCTCGGAAGCGCCGCCGGATACCGTCCCAAGACCATCGACGAACTTTCCGTCGCTCTCGAAAACGGGACCGCCTTCGAAAACCTCAACGAGGTAGACTGGCTCTGGGGTTATGACATGACCACCGACATTGCCAAGATCTTTGCATATGCCAACAGTTCTTCCTGGCTCCGCTCCTTCTCGGCAAACGGTTATGCCCCTGCCACCCAGACATACACCTGCATCAACAAGATGCTCTACGACAAGATCCCTGCAACCGATATCCGCAAGCAGTGGTGGGTCGACGAGTCTCTCAAGAGCACTCTCATTACTTCCCTTACCTGGGACGGACATCCCGATGTCGCCAACTATTCTGACGGCGGCGACTCCAAGCTTCCTTTCCTTCCTTATACCAATGTGAAGTTCGGATGCTGGCCCATCGCTACCGTCGACAACGACGAAGACGTTCCTCTGATGCGTATCGACGAAATGTATCTCATTCAGGCAGAGTGCCTCAACAGCGCCGAAATGAACAAGGCCGGCGAAGCGGCTTCTGTTCTGGAGAACTACGTGAAGACCTATCGTGATCCTGCTTATTCCGTAAGCGGACGCGGTCTCAGTCTTGCCGATGAAATCTGGTTCCAGCGCCGTGTAGAGCTCTGGGGCGAGGGCTTCGGAGTCTTTGACACCAAGCGTCTCGGGAAACCCCTCGTCCGTTTCCACAACGACGAATTCAGCACCAACTATGCAGCCGCTTTCCGTTTCAACATGGAAGCAACCGACGGCTGGCTCAACATGCGCTTCCCTCAGGATGAGCTGAACACCAATTTCTCCATTGTCGACAATGAAGATGGTGAACAGCCCAAGACCGATCAGAATCCTGCTCTCAAAGACGGTGTTACCGACTAATCTAAATGAATTACTATTATGAGAACAATCAATAAATTATTCTATCTTCTCACAGCGGCTTCTTTGTTGGGATTCGCTTCCTGCCAGCAGGCGGAAGAGACTTTCGAACCCGGTGAGAAAGACAATGTTGACTGCGAAGGGGTATACTTCCCCAAACAGGACAAGATTGAGGAATCGCTGATTTTCGACCCTACGCAGGACAAACTGGACACAATCTTCATCAGCCGTACCAATGAAGACGGCGCGTTGACGGTGACACCCACCGTAACCCTTTCCGCCAACGGCGAGGTGGTCGAGAATACTGTTTTCAAAGTATCCGATGCCAAGTTCGAAGACGGACAGGTTGAATCTTTCCTGGCTATCGATTTCTCCGAGGCAAAGGAGGGCGTCCAGTATGAACTTCACCTCTCCATCGAAGGCGACCAGTACTCTTCCAAGTACAGCAGCAGCCTCAAGGCCTGCGACTACAAGGTGATGTGCGTCGCATACATCGACTTCGTTTCCCCTGCAGACTCCACCAAGCCCGCGAAGATCACCTTCACGCAGGGCCATTGGGGAGAGGTTCATACCGCTTACATGAAATACTATGAGGTCGACGGCGTCCGTCACTGTATTACCTACGGAGAAGAAACTGCCGCTACCGAAGCCGAACAACCCAGCTGGTCTTATAAAGGAGGTTTCTGGGGTATCGACCCTGATCAGCATCTCGAATTCCTCTGGTATCAGGAGGATGATGAAGAATGTTCCGAAGGTGACGGTTCACACCCTCACACCATTCCTGCAGGAAACGCCGCACCCGAAGGTGCCGAACTCATAACCTTCCCTCATCTCCAGACCTATTATCTGAACTCATCCGCAGGTCAGCTTTATATGGTCGACTACTGGTGGTATCAGAAATTGGGCGGATATGCAAGGCCTTATCTCCATTTCCTGGATGCGAACTCCCTCTATGACAATGCCAGCTACTACGACGGCAACGGAGGTTTCTACTTCTGGGTTCTTGGCTACTGCAATGCAGGCAGGAGCGGCTGGTGGCCTCAGGATTATGACGTTGTCGGTATCGCCGAAGGCTTTACCCGCGCCGACTACACCCTCAAGCTTACAGCAGGCATCACCGAAGACGACGAATCCGGCAACAATGTGGTCCCCATCGACTTCAAGGTCGGTGCTGACGTGGCATCCGTCGCATACACTATTGTCGAGGGCTCTCTCGCTTCGGCACAGGTCGCGAACGAGGCCGCGCTTATCATCAAGGATTCCGTCGACCGCAAATATGCGACCTTCGTCGATGCAGCCGGTGTAAGCTTCACCGACGGCGTGGCCGCCCCTGCAACCGGCCACTATACACTGGTCGCCGTAGGCTTCGATAAAAAGAAAGAGAACAAGAGCACCGCAAGCGTAGAATTCGACTACCTCCTTACCGGAGAAACCAGCGAGGTGATTTTCAACGTCACTGCCGGAACAACCGAAAAGTATGCCTCCAGGGGCTATTCTTCCGATACCAGCATTGAATACACCATTTCCGGAACCGGTATCACCGGAGCTGTTCCTTTTGTTTACTCTATGGCAGAAGTCGAGGCGGAAGGCGGAATCGATGCGGTCGTGGCCGAAATCAAGGATGCTGCGAACACATTGTATTCATGGTTGAGCGACAAGGATTATGCCGGCAACGTTTTATCTGAAAGCGCTCTTGCAGACGCAAATGACGGAGGCTATTCAGATATTGTCTCATCCGGAATTACACCCGGCACACTCTACTATGTTGTGGTATGGGCTACCAATGGATATGACAATACCGTGAAGTATGCTACAACTACCACCACCGGTGATCCCCTGCCCATTTATCAGAATTTCACTGTCGACAGCTGGAACGATGACGCCGAACTCGCCAATGCCAACGCATGGGTCGGAAAATGGAACCTTTATGGCATCGATTACTACGAGCCTACATCGCTCCGTCAGTATTTGGGCAAGTCAACCATCGCGCTGAGCGACACACCTGCCGAAGGGCCCGATGACTATGGGCTGTACGACGAATATGTTACCGTTACCGGCCTCTTCGGAGATGTATCATGGCTCGAAGAATATAACATCACCCTCGATGACAGACTCGAAATGGATGTTTACGGCGGAGCCATGTATACCTGCTCAAACAAACTGTATAAAGACGATGTCTTTGAGGATTGCACAGTTTATCTTTACTCCAAGGGTCAAGGTACTCCTGGATGGAACTATGCTCATTACTACTGGACATGCTTCATCCCTGTCCTTGACGGATATTATGCATTCGTCGATACCGAGTATGGCGCTTCATATAACTTTACCGGTCTTGGACTCCGTTCCGCAGGCAGTGGCTGGCTTGCAACTGCATACGACTTGCTGCTTGTTGATCCTGCAAAGGATGACAACGGCGTAGCTCCTGCAGCGATATCCAAGGCGGTCAATACCGCACGGAAACGCTTCGACAAGAGCCTTGCAAAGACAGAAAAACTTGAATGGACCGGCAAGAGGGCCATCAGGGAAGCCATTGCTGATTATATGAAAGAATATAAATCAACATCTCACTGCATCACCCTCGAAGGTGTCACCGGGCTGGAGCCCGTGGCAGGAAACAGGGTGATAGCCACTCACAACATCGGCAAAGGAACTTCCGCCAAGTCTGCAAAAGGCAAGGACGAGGCTCCCACAATGCTCAAAAACCGTTTTTAATTAAACTGTGATCGTCATGAAAAAAACAGCATATCTTTTTGCGGCCGTGGCTGTACTTGCAGCCGGCGCGTTAAGTTCCTGCGGAAAGGAGAAGACCACTCCCGAATCCCCGGTTATCTATGAGAATGCAGTTGAGGTAACGGGCATTGCGCTCGACCAGAGCACTGTCAAGTTCACGGATAAGAAGCAGACCTCCGTTATCTCCGCCACCGTCACTCCCGACAATGCTTCCGACAAGCGCGTTCTTTGGAAGTCTTCCGACGAGAGCGTGGCAACCGTGAAGAACGGCATCATCGAATCCGTTAATTATGGCACCGCCACCATCACCGCCACCACTTATGCCGGAGGTCTTGTTGCTTCCTGCTCAGTGAGCGTCGTCGAAGAAACCGTCGATGACCGTGCAGTGAACTTCGGCAGCAGTTTCAATATTTACTGGTCCAGCGTCAATTTCGGCGCCGAGAATCCCGAAGACTTCGGCAGCTATATCTCATGGGGCGAACTTGATCCCAAGAGCTCTTATGGATGGAGTACCTATATGGTTACCCTCCCCAGCTGGTGCGGCACCGACAAGGATGCCCTCAAAGATGTCGGCGACATCGCTTCTACTGCAAACGACGTGATCGCCGCCAAGTGGGGCGAAGGCTGGAGAATGCCTACCGCCGCCGAGGTTAACACACTGATCAACTCATCTTACCTTACATGGGCCTGGACATCCAGCGAAGGCGTATACGGCTATACGGTTACCTCCACCAACGGAAAGAGCATCTTCCTCCCCGTTGCCGGTTACTATAGCGAAGATCTCCTTGCGCACCCCGGTGCAAAAGGACGCTACTGGACTTCGACCAAGGGCGAGACCGACTATTCGGCATATTCCCTCGATTTCTCATCGGACGGAATATTCCTCGATCAGCACAACCGCAACCTTGGCTTCGTAATCCGTCCTGTACTGGACAAGTAGTATTCAATCAATAATCGTAAAGGGGCGACCAGAAACTCTGATTGCCCCTTTTCATCACAAAAAGAACAGAAGTGAAAAAAGCATCATTATTCCTGGGCTTCGTCCTGTTGCTCGGCCTGTCGTGCGCCAGAATTCCTGAAGATACTCCGCAGAACTGGTATTCAGAGGGCGCGGCCATAGCCACCAAGGCGGTCAATACCGACAAAGATGCGTCGCCGGAATCCTTCATCGTCAAATTGGGTGGTTCTTCCGAAGTATCCGGGATTCTCGCAATAGCAGGAGTGAAGTCGGTTGAACCTTTGTTCCCGTCGACTCCCGGCAACGAAGAGCTGGAACAGCGCTTCGGAATGGACCGCTGGTTCGAAGTCACGCTCGAAGATCCGCAGTCTTTGCAGGATGTCGCCGGAACGGCCGCATCTCTTGACTGCGTAGCACGTCTGGAATTCAACACCGTAGCCGCACGGCCCAAGGTACTTTCGGAACCGGTCGGCGTGCAGGATCTGCCGGCCACGAAAGCGTCGGCGGACGATTTCAGCCTGTTCAACGACCCGCAGCTCTCCAACCAGTGGCACTACATCAATACCGGCGACAAAACCATCTCCAAGAATGTTTATGCCGGAGGCGATATCAGCGTGAAGGATGTCTGGAAGGATATCACCTGCGGAGATCATTCCATAATCGTTGCGGTGATCGACGAGGGAGTGAAGTACACTCATCCCGATCTGGCCGACGCCATGTGGACCAACAGTGCGGAAATCCCCGGGAACGGAATCGACGATGACGGCAACGGTTACATCGACGACATCCACGGATACAACTTTGTGGACAAAGGGGAGATATCCTGGACAAAGAACGGTGACGGCGGACACGGAACCCATACTGCCGGCACCATAGGGGCCGTCAACAACAACGGCATAGGTGTCGCAGGCGTTGCCGGGGGCAGCGGAAAAGGCGACGGAGTGCAGCTGATGTCGTGCCAGATTTTTTCCGGCAACGGCGGCGGAACGGTCGCTCAGGTTGCCAAGGCCATCAAATATGCCGCCGACAACGGGGCTTCGCTCATTTCGTGTTCGTTCGGTTATGGGGGCGGCACCTTCACATCCGACGGAGCCTACCGTTCCTATGGAGGAGCCGAGTATGAGGCGATGCTTTACTTCCAAAGCAAGCGTAACAATCCCGTCGTAGACGGCGGTATAATCATTTTCTCCGCAGGCAATGACGGACTCCCCTATGCCGGTTATCCCGGCGCCCTTGAGAATGTGATCAGCGTTTCGGCCGTCGGGCCGGACTATCTGCCCACCTACTACACCAACTACGGACCGGGCTGCAAAATTGCCGCGCCCGGCGGAGAAGCCGGCCAGCCGGTTGCTTCCGGAGGATACAGCGTGAGGGCCGAAGTCCTTTCCACCTTCCCTTCCGAACTCGAACAGAACGGGGGTGACTATGCCTATATGCAGGGAACTTCCATGGCTTGCCCGCACGTGACCGGAGTCGCAGCCCTGGGCATTGCCTACGCCATGAAACTCGGCAAGCACTACACTGTCGATGAATTCAACTCCATGATAGTGTCATCGGCCAAGGACATCGACACCCGGATCAACGCCTTCAGCACCAAGACCGTCGTTTACAGTTCCGGCAATACCTACAAAACTCTAAAAATGTCGGATTTCTACCACAAGATAGGAACCGGATGCATCGACGCATGGTCGCTGATGATGAAAATCGAAGGCATCCCGTGCTCAACCGTGGCCATAGGCGAGAATCAGTGGATAGACTTGAGCCCATACTTCGGCACTTCAAGCACGAGTCTCACTTACACCGGCCTGGAAATCAACGATGAAGCCCGCGCCGCATTGGGTCTCAAAAAGGATCCGGAACTGCGCAACGGCAGGCTTTACATAGATGCGACCAAGATAGGTTCGGCAAAGATGACCATCAATGCCGTGGGAGGTGGTTCGGCCATTGGCACGGAAACCACCATCGGAGGAATGGCCATCTCAAGGGAGATTTCGGTCATGACAAGAGGATTTGCCGCCACGGGCGGAGGTTGGTTATAAAAGCTGATGATCATGAAAAAAGTATTATCCGTCATTGCACTTGCAGCAAGCTTGACAGCAGTCTCCTGCCATAAGGAGCCCAAGGCCGATCCCGTGCCTGCAATAACTGGAGAATGGCATCTGGGCAGCGTCAGTACAAAGGGCGTGGATTATGCGAACCAGACCATAGATATCTACATCTCGTTCTCGGCCGAGGGAACTTTCGAGCTTTATCAGATGATAGGCCAGGGACGCTATCGCAAATTCACGGGCAGCTGGGAACAAAACGAGGGCGTCCTTTCAGGTAAATACTCTTCCGGCAAGGCCTGGGGAAGTTCGTACGAAGTATCCGTCTCCGGCGAAACGCTCACCCTTACCTCGACGGTAAGCGGAGAAGCCGACACCTACGTCAAAGCCGTCATTCCCGAAAGTGTCAAAACAGAAGCTTATGAAACGTAGTTTGCTGACAGGCTTGGCGATTTTTGCCGGCCTGTTCCAGGGTTTTGCGCAGAAATACGCACCTCATGAGCAATGGCCCTTCATCTACGAAGACTTTGCCCCCGCCGAACTGCTCACACAAAACGGTGACCGCATCCTGCTTGACGCCGCCAACATCAGCGTCGGCGACGCCAAGGTGTATTTCTTCGAGAACGACACCCTCAAAGTCAGTACGAGGGTAGTAGTCGCCGCAAAGATAGCGGACGACAATTACCTGTATGCATCCGGAAGGCTGATGAAAGTACTCCGCCGCACCGAGCACGGCGCCGTCCTTTTCGATAAGGTAATCAACCTCGAAGCCATGTCCAGGGACGATGTCGGCTATGGGTTCAAATCCTCCGTGTCGGCTACGGAAAAACGCAACATCTTCGAGGGTTCCAACGGTGCGACCATTTCGCTCAGGATGGTGCAGCAGCCCCTCGAGGTTCTCAAGACTCGAAAGAACGGCGGTGCAGAACTGATCCTGAAGGAATACAAGTATATCTGGATCAACGGAGGATATGTTGTCCGTGCCATGAAAAATGAGGTGCGCGACCTTCCCTGGATCGACAAGAAAGAATTGGATGCATTCTGGAAACAGAATAAAGTCAAGTATTCGAACGACGACGGTCTGGCCGCTCTCGCAGAATATCTTTACTCAAAAAGCAGGAATTAATCCGGCACTATGAGCGGGGCCGTGTGCTCCAACTTGTCTTTGCAGATTGTCTGGATTTCGTCTATGATTTCCAGACATCTCCTTTTGGGGATGCGTATGCCTGTGCCTGCGGCGAGCACATCTTCCAGCCCCGGGTTGCCCTTGTACATCACCGAAGTCGCATGCTCGCCTCGTGTGCCTTCGGGAGAATAAGTGAGGTCGTAGGCGGGAGCGAGTTCCCAGCCGGAGTGCTCCCTGCAGATGAAACTGAAGTTCTTCGAGTGGTCGTCCTTGTTGAGCGAGACTATGTTGAACACCATCAGCCGGAACATCTGCTCGACCTGTTCCGGGTCCTGCGTGAGATAGCCTGTGAGGGCGAGGAGGTTGCTGTAGTCGGCGGTCTGGGCGCGGAAATCACTCTTCATCAGTGCTGCTGCGGTAGCGGTGTGCAGCCGGATGCCGTTTTCTATGTCGAATCTCCGGCATGTGAAATACTTGCCTTTGACCAGTCCGCATCTTGCGACCTTTATTCCGCATGCTTCCGCCACTTTCATGTGCCGGTATTCATTCATTCCGGCATCTTCGGGATCATACACGTGGCGGAATTTGATAATCCAACTTGTGCCGTCCTGCCTGCGCATGACAGCCTTCGGCCTTGCTCCTCCGGAGTTTCTGTTGTTGTAATACAGCAACGATGGATCGGTGCTGCTTTTGTCGGAGAAAATGTCGAAAGCCTTGAACTGAAGATCGTCGAAATCGGCATCTTCCATATCCGGCATGTCGGCCTTGGAAAAGGCGGCAGGGGAGTAATCAAGAGCTCCCATCCCGGAAGATCCGACCAATGAAAGGCGCTGCAAAGGGGAAAGCTCCTTCAAAGAGCCGCCCTCGGCACGTAGCATTTTGTCGAGCAGATAAAGCCCGTATCCGTCAGGCAAACTGTCTTCGAATATATGAAAAGCGCCGTCCAGATGGTTTTCGTCGGCATAGAACAAGCCTGATTGGAGAGGCAGTTCCAAAGGAGACAACGAAAACCCTTCGGTCAGCCACTGTGAGTCGTATTCGAAGACGCATCTTTTGTTGTCGGGTGTCATAAGGATGACTCCGACTTTCCGCCCATGATAGCTTACGCTTGTCTTGATAATGTCTTTCATCTTCCTTTGCTTCTGTAATAATTCTTCTGAATGGTCTCAAGTTCCTGAGCAGTGGAAAACTTAGGCTCTGCCAGTACTCTGTATACCTCATCGTAATACCCGAGGGCTATGCATAGCTTTACGAACGATTCGAGCGAAATTTTTGCACTTTGTTCGAATTTTGCGATAGTAGGTGCGGGAACGCCGGACATTGCGGCAAGGTGCTTCCTGCTTAAACCCTTCTCCAGACGGCGCCTGCGGCAATTCGTGGCCAGGATACCCAGCAGGGTCTCTGTTTTATTGTCGAATATATCTATTGTGTATGGAATATTATTGTATTTCATAACTCAAAAATCAAGCCATTTTAAATATAATCTTATGCAAATATATAAATAATATTCGTAATATAAAAGTCACTTTATATAAAAATAACTATCTTTGTCCCTGATGGTCCGTACAGTCAGATACGCCTTGTTTTCATTAGCGCTGTCCGCCCTTGTCGCCTGTGTGCGCGGCAAGGAGGAACAGGTGGAACCGGCCGTACTCAAGGCGGTGCCGGCGGAGTCGGCTGCGGAGCCCTGGAGGGCGCACGATCTGAGCGTGATAGTTGTCTGCGACCTCGAGGCCGAAGTGTCTCTCATGGATACTCCCTGGGCAGCCATCTCCTCAAACGAACTCACCGGCTCGGGCCAGCATACCATAACCATCGCCCTGCAGGCCAACGAAGGTGACGCGCCCCGCACCGGGAAGCTGCTCGCCAAATGCGGCTCGGCGAAGGTGGAGTCGGTGTTCACGCAGCTGCCTCTAGGAAGCAGTATCGGCGCGTTCAATTACGACGGGCAGGGAGCGGATTATCCCTTCGACGAACTCTTGCATCAGAGCTCGGTCCGGCGTTATCCCGACGGCACGCAGGACTTCCGCATCCTTTCTCCCTCCGACGGAAAGTTCGTGGTAGTCAAGGGTTTGCCCGCCTCCCTGAAGGCCGGCGACAGGGCTTCCGCATCGCTGATACAGAACTGCCTTGGATCGATGCAGTATCAGCGCAGCGTCGAATTCGAAGTGGTAAAGACCGCCGACGGCAAGGCCTGGCTGGCGGAGGGGGATGCAGTATATATTATAAAGTACAGATGATGCGCCGCTTCCTCATAAGTCTGATACTTGCTGCAGCTGCGATTGCGGCGCGGGCGGTGCCTGCCGTGCCCACTCCGGTCCGTTACAGGCAGCCGGACGGTTCGGTGGTGGAGGTGCAGATGCACGGCGACGAATTTTTCCACTACTGCACCTTGGACGGAAAGACGGTCGCGCTTGGCAGGGACGGATACTGGCATCCCGCCCGCAGACCGTCTCCCGCAAAGGCGGGATTGATCTTGAGGGATGCCCGCAGGCGTCCTCCGCGGCCTCGCATGGTGGCCCGTGCGGCGGAACCCTTAAGCGTGGGAGAGAAGCGTTTCCTGGTGCTGCTGGTGGAGTTCAAGGACTTGAAATTCTCGGTCGAAAACCCGCGCGAAGCATTCTCGCGCATGCTGAATTCGGAAGGCTATTCCGATAATGGCGCCACGGGCTCTGTGGCCGATTATTATAAAGAGAATTCGAACGGCAGGTTCACTCCCGTATTCGATGTGGCAGGCCCTGTGCAGGTGTCGGGGAGTTTTGCGGACTACGGCGCCAACGACGATGACGGACGCGACAAGAATCTGTCGGGCATGGTAGAGGAGGCCTGCCGCCTTGCCGACGCGACCGTCGACTTCTCGCTCTACGACCTTGATACCGACGGATATGCCGACAACGTGTATATCTACTTCGCCGGACACAATGAGGCCGAAGGCGCCGGGAGCGACCACATCTGGCCGCAGGCCTATGTGGTGAAAGGCGACAATCTCTCCCTCGACGGGGTGCATATATGGTCGTTCGCCTGCTCTTCGGAGCTGCGCGGCTCTAACGGAGCCGTCATGAGCGGAATAGGCACTTTCTGCCATGAATTCGCCCATGTGCTGGGCTTGCCGGACTTCTACGATACCGATTACGAAGAGAACGGCAGCGCTGATGCGGTTTATGCCTTTTCGCTGATGTGCAGCGGCAACTACAACAACTCCGGCCGCACCCCGCCCTATATGGGGGCGATGGAGCGCTGGCTGCTCGGCTGGACTGAAGCTCCGGCAGGCTTGAACGCTTCCGGCAGCGTGAGCCTGGGCCCCGTCCATGACGACGAGTCCGCATCCACGCCCTGTTCCAGGGACGGGGAATTCTTCTTGTACGAGGTGAGGGACGGCAGCGGCTGGGACGCCTATGTGCTGGCGCGCAGCGGCCAGGATCCCCCTGCCGGCATGGTGATATATCATGTAGACAGGTCGGATCCCATGCTGTGGGAGGCAGGCGGCCTGAACAACAACGCATCGCATCCGTGCTACTACATAGTGAAACCGGTCAGTTCGTGGGGAAACTACAACGACATGCTCTACCCGGGAACAAGCGGAACAAGCAGTTTCGAGGGCGTCGACTGGTCGGGCAACCGCACGGGTTTCGTGCTTTCGAGCATCTCTTACGCGGCATCCAGGGCCACTTTCGAGCTGGCCGTCCCGGGAGAGCTGCGGCTTTGCGGCACCGTGACCGACAGCGGGGGCAAGCCTCTGCAGGGGGTGAGCGTTTCGGGAGGAGGAAACAGTACCGGGACCCTTGCCGACGGCACATACGAGTTGTCTTTCTCCGAATCCGGCACATACGAAGTGCTTTACTCCCTCGAAATGTACCGCCCCAGGACCGAAACGGTGCGGCTGCAGACGGCGTGTACCACCCTCGACTTACAGTTGCTGAACATCACCGAATCCGAACCCGTGCTGCTGTCCAAACATGGAGAATATGCAGGGCGGTCGCTCGGGTTTACAAGCGGAGAGGATCCCCGGACGGGTACCATTGCGGTAGGTTTCTCTGCCGGCGAACTTGCTGAATATCAAGGATATGAATTTGCTTCCCTGCGCTTTCGGATACACGGGTCGAAAGCGGACAGGTTAAGCGTTTTCGTGGATTTCGGATCCGCCCGCGCATTTACCCGCGAGATTCCCGATCCCGTCTTCGACGCCTACAACACCGTGGATATTTCGGACGCGGGCCTGACCATACCTGCCGGGCAGAAGATATATGTAGGATGCGCGGTGCAGGGGATAGACCAGGACTACTGGATGTGCATCGACGGAAACCTTGCCGCTACGGGCGGAGGATACTTGCGCCAGGAGTATGCGTCCGAGGGCAGCATGGCATGGTATGAAGCAGGATATAACTTCTTGATAGACTGTACTGTACGAAAACCGGTGGCCCCCTTTGCCGCCTTGGGGTTCAAAACCCTCTCGAACCCTTCGAAGGGGGAATCCTATTCTGCCGGAACTGCGCTGTCGCTGTCGTTCGACGATCCGGATGTGGGAGAAATCCCGCAGAGCGTGGAATGGTTCTTCGACGGAGAGGCCGTGGACGCATCGTCGGTGAGTCTGTCTTCGGCCGGCCGGCACAGCATCGTGGCCCGTCTCAGCTATGCCGACGGCTCCGTCGAAGAAATCGAACAAATCGTCCTTGTAGATTAGATTCCTTCCAAAAAAAGTGCGTATCTTTGCAGGATTATACTTTAGATACCGCTTATTATCATGATGACTTCTAAGGAAATACGCAAGAAATTTCTCGACTTCTTTGAGGCTAAGGGACATACGGTCGTGCCGTCGGCTCCCATGGTTGTAAAAAACGATCCGACATTGATGTTTACCAATGCGGGCATGAATCAGTTCAAGGACATCTTTCTCGGAAATTCCACTCCCAAGATGCGCCGTGCGACCGACAGCCAGAAGTGCCTCCGCGTGAGCGGAAAGCACAACGACCTCGAAGAAGTAGGACACGATACCTACCACCATACCATGTTCGAGATGCTGGGCAACTGGAGCTTCGGCGACTACTTCAAGACCGAGGCCATAGACTGGGCCTGGG
>ERZ842401.1864-NODE-1864-length-29031-cov-18.596839_pt1 | contig 29031 bp, 30 predicted proteins | sample MGYA00521270_ERZ842401 | MGnify/ENA primary metagenome ERZ842401 (study PRJEB31892, sample SAMEA3878208) | bioreactor metagenome | biome: Moose rumen | place: Sweden | collected 2011-10 | study: EMG produced TPA metagenomics assembly of the PRJEB12797 data set... | reverse complement strand
TACTATATCAATTTTAGAGAGTTCCTTTTTCCAGCATACCAAAAATAACACAACCAGAAAATAAATGACCGCGTTTGTGTCAAGAAAAATGCGCTTAGCCAATTACTCTGTCCTCTCTCAAACTGCGTTGATATTCCACGGGGTCTACGTTTGACCAAAAACCTTTTGCAGAGCCTGCGTATTTTTCTACGAGTTTTGCCCAGTCTTTTTCTTCTTTGGGCTTCGGTTTGTCTGCGTCTTTTATCGCGTCGGCGAGGGTGTGCATAAGCTCGGCTTTGTCGTTGAGCGAGAGCGATTGGATTGCTTTTTTCATATCTTCAAGCGGAATGTAGACCATTTTTGTCCTCCTATAATGCAATTATAGCACAAGAGCGCAGAAAGCACTATAGCGTTTGCCGATTTTGCTATTCGAGTTCCGCCATAATTTCATTCAGACATTCGCAAAAGCGCTCGGTTATTGCTTTTTTTAATTGTGCGTGTATGGAATCTTTAAGCGATACCGAAGAGGACACGGGCAAAAATAAATGATACACGTCTGTTTTCAGCGCATTTGAAATCTGCAAAAGCGTGTTTTCGCTTGGCCATGCGTGGCACGTTTCTATGCTTTTTATCATTCCTTCCGAAAGCGAAGAAAGTTCTGCGAGTTCAAATTGAGTCAATTTTTTTTCTTTTCGCAAACGTTTTATGTTCTCGGCAAGTCGCGATTGAATTTCATTTCCTTGCATAAATGAATTATTGAGAATTTTTTATTTTGTTTACATACAACAATCTTTTACGTTATCTAAAAAGTAAACGATTGATAGACTTTTAAGAATCATTTTGATATACTTTTCTACTGTTCGACTATTATTAGTATACTTTTTTCTTTCAGAGGGAAAAAATGATTTTTTCTACGTTCGAGTTTATTTTTTTGTTTTTGCCGATTGTGTGGCTTTCGTATTTTGGATTGCACAAAGCGAAGTTTCACACGGCGGCAAAATGGTTCTTGGTCGCCTCGTCATTTGCGTTTTATGCAATCGGCTCGGCGGATTTCGTGTTGATATTCGCTCTCAGTGTCGCGCTTAATTTTTTGATTGGCACAAAAATAGCGCGTATGGCAAACGGCTCAAAAGCAAAAACGATGTTGTTTTTAACGGGGATTTTGCTCAATGTTGCGCTGTTGGGCTATTACAAATACACCGATTTTTTCATTGCGAACTACAATTTTTTATTCGGCGCAAACGTCGCACTCAAAAAAATCGTGCTTCCGATTGGCATTTCGTTTTTCACATTTCAGCTTATCGCGTTTCAAGTGGATTCATTCCGCGGTTTAACATCGAGCTACAGCTTTTTGGATTATCTTTTGTTCATCACGTTTTTTCCGCAGCTCATCGTCGGACCTATCGTTCATCACGGCGAAATGGTGCCGCAATTCGAGGACAGCTTTCGGCAGTGCGTGAATTGGGACAACGTGGCAAAAGGTCTTTTTGTGTTCACGATAGGAGTAGCGAAAAAGATTTTGCTTGCCGACCCGCTCACCACTAACGCGCAGAGCTTTTTTGATGTAGTTGCTTCTCCCGTGGGCGCGGCGAGTGCCTGGTATTACGCGGTGGAGTACACGATTTCATATTATTTTGACCTGTCGGCGTATGCGGATATGGCAATTGGAATCGGCTTGCTGTTCAATGTGATTATTCCCGAAAACTTCAATTCGCCCTACAAAGCGCGGAACTTTCAGGATTATTGGCAGCGGTGGCACATGACGCTTTCACGCTTTTTGGGCTCGTATATTTTCCGCTCGGTGTATCGCAAAGGCTCTCGCTTTAGAACATATTATGTTGCCACGATGGTAACGTTTTTTGTGAGCGGATTTTGGCATGGCGCGGGCTGGACGTTCGTGGTGTGGGGCGTGGTGAACGGCATTCTCGTCTGCATTGCAAGCGCGATGAAGCGGCACAGCCTCTCTTTACCCACAATTCCTGCGCATATTCTGACGCTGCTCGGTGTAGTTCTGACGCGCATTTTGTTTGTGGCAAAAGATTTTCATCAAGCGGGCGTTGTGTTTCAAAGTTTGTTCAATTTTGGAAATCACGATTTTTTTGTTAAGCAGGCAAACGGCATTTACAACAAAATCGCACCGATAAGTTTTGTTTTTAGCATTTTCATCATTGCTTTTATGCCGAATACAAAGGCACTTTCCGACCGGTTTAAGCCGACGTGGAGCCGACTCGTGCCGCTTGCGCTCGCCGCAGGGCTTTCAGTCGCGCTCATGGGGCGAGCAAGCCAATTTTTGTATTTCCAATTTTAAGGTGAGGTGAGAAAATGAAATCAAGGACATTTGCGGTTTTTATGGTCGCGGCATTTTGGGCTGCAGCATTATTTCTTGGCGCACTGCTTTTTTTCGCGGATAAAAAATGGTGCGGCGATTGGAAAAAAGGCGAAATTGCAGGAGGCGAAGTTATTTTTAGGGAAGCCAAAACGCAATTTATCAGCCAAAAAGATGTGCCGTACAACGCCTACATTTTGGGCGGAAGCAAAGCAGGATTTTTGAAGCCAGCTACATTTGACTTATATTCGGGAAAGCATTTTTACAATTTTTATACTGATGTCGGCTTGTTTTCAAATTACGAACGTTTCAGCAATTATATCATTGACCGTCAAGGTAAAAACGCTCAAGAAATCCTCATTCATTTGTCCACCTATGAAACAAATGGCTATGACGATGCCGTCTATGTGCCGTATGAAATGCAGGCGAATATTTTTTTGAAAGCAAAATCGCGGCTTCAGTTTTTCAAAGAAAAATATTTGAACAGTGGCTATTTCAACAATCTCCGCAATTTTCACCGAATACAAAAATCAAACATTGAGCCGTCGGGGGAGATAAACTCTTCCGAATGCGAGCAGAAAAGCGCGCAAAATCCCGAAAAGTTCGTCGAAACCTATGTACTGAATAATTTTCAGGTGAATCTCAAAAAGTTGTTTTACGAAGAGCCTCATTTGCGTTTTTGCAAAAAGGACATCGAAGCTTTAAAGCGCATAAAACGCCGTTGCGACGAAAACGGCACGAAGCTGACCGTTGTTATCGGCGCGCATTTTATCAGTGCGTATGCCGATGAGTTCGGGAGCGATTTTGATGCATATCTGCGCGATTTGGTTTCCGTTGCGGGCGAAGTCTGGACGTTCTGCGGCTTTTGCGGCGAAAACCGCAATCCGTACAACTTTGTAAACGCAGGACATTTCTGGAAATTCGTCGGCGACAAGATGATTGAAACGATGTACTCGCCCGAGCCGAACACGCGCGATATGGACGCATTCGGGATTTTGCTGAACGCGGACAACATCGATGAATATATTGAAAGCCAAAAGCAAAAATGGCGTGCGCTCAAGGCGGAATATGATAAGACAGGCGCAATTACTTTGCAGGGAAAAACTGACGCGAGTTATTTGGGGAAGTAAACGCGGGCAAAAATGCTGTCATTGGCGAACTTGTTTCGGAATCTGCACACCATCAACGCAGATGCTGAAACAAGTTCAGCATGACAGCCAATTTTACAGCATACTTTGCAGTTTATTTATCGCCGTAATGATTCTTGCATTGCGCGACAATAATAATATCGCCCTCGATTTTATAAATGAGCCGATTTTTCTTATCGATTTCGCGACTCCACCACCCCGAAAGATTTCCCGACAGCGCTTCAGGGTGTCCCAATCCGCTGTTTCCGTTGCGGGAAATATCGGCGAACAGCTTGTTGAGCTTTTTCAGTGTCTTTTGGTCTTGAGTCTGCCAATACACATAGTTTTCCCAGCCGAGTTCAAGAAATTGCAGCTTGCTCATTCTGTTATCCCCAACTCATCGAATGTTTTTGTAACAAGTGTGGCTTTCCCCTCGTTGTAAAGCCGCACCTGCTCTTCCAACCGGCGCATATTCTCTTCGCTGTAAAAGCCCTCGTCTTTCGATTTCTTCACGCTGAAATGCACGCTCGGCGCAAGTCGCAGAACGCCTTTGAGCGTGTTAATGAGTGATTGGTCGGCATTTTCAATAGTGAGTGTGTAAGTCATAATTTCCTCCTTATATTTTCTTAAAAAACTATAGCACATTTTCTGAAAAAACACACATTCGATAGGACACGGGCACAAAAAACGGATTCGACCGCTCGTTTTGGGAGGACGAATCCGTTTGTATTGTGGGACGATTACAACTTGAAGCGCAAACTAAATGCGCCAGAAAGCAATGCGTCGCGAATGTCGTATGCTGCGCTGGCAGAAAGCTGGAAGAAGAGCAGATTTATGCCCGTGCCAAAATACAGCTGGGGAATAAAATACGCGCCTCTTGAAATCTCGTCTTTGCCGCCAATTGAAATTGGAACTGAATTATTTCCCGCAGAAGCCGTGTAATTCACGTTCCACGAATACGCGTTGTCAGACCACGAAAGCAACATTCGTGCACCGACAAACGGCGTGATGATGAAGAATTTCTTTGAAAGCTGCGCCTGCACATAAGCCGTCTGCGTTACATACGCCACGTCAATATCTGCGTCAACGCTGTTTTTTACGCCGCTATCCGTTTTGCTGTCTGAGCCAGAAACGCTCACCGCGCCCTTAGACACCGCATAGCCCGCGCCCACCGACAAGCCCGGGAGCAAAAGACCGTCTTCCAAAATCGCATAGCGCGCATCGATTCCGAACGTAAAAAAGTTGATACTGCCCGAAAAACCGTTCCCGCCTGCGCTCAAATTGCCGCCGAGGTCGTGATATGAATCATAATCGCCTGTGTCGATTTTCGGCGCGTCCGTGCCCGTGAGCATTGCCGTAAGCCCGATGTCAAACGGCAACAAAACGCCCCCGACGCGCACATCTGCCGTTATGGTCGGCAACGCCAATTTGTTTGGCACGGAGATGTCAAGGTCAAGCCCGCCTAAATCCTGCAACACGCTCTGAATCGCGTCCACCGAGTCAGAAAGCCCCTCGGTCTTCAGCGTCGTAATGCCAAAGTTTGCACCGAATGCAAAATGCGGCGGCACGGCAGGAAAGAGCTTGCCGATAAATGCGTCTGCGTACACGTTTTGCGTGGTTTGCAGATTCGGCACGGTGTTTTGCAATTCTTTTGAAAAATCCTCAAGCCCGCTGTTAATCGTGCTTGTTGCGGCACTCAATGCTGATTTTGCATTGTCTGCGGCATCGCTTGCTGCATCTGCAAAAACAGCAGAAGCCACTGCGAGAGAAAAGATAATCATCAAAATTCGTTTCATAAAGACTCCTTGATTGCGCTCAAAATGCGCTCGAGAGCAAAATAAGTGCACAATCTGTACTATTTTACTCTCATCAACTGAAAAGACACTGTATAAATCAAAAAAATCGCGATAATGACAGCATAAAAATCTACGCCGTGAACTTCTTGAAAATCAGCGATGTGTTCATACCGCCGAACGCAAAATTATTGCTCATCACATATTCCGTGCTGATTTCGCGCCCGCTCCCTGCGATATAATCGAGCGGAGCACACCGTTCATCAACGTGCGAGAGATTCAGCGTGGGGTGAAACCAGCCCTCGTTCATCATATTCAGCGAAATCCACGCCTCGATTGCTCCGCACGCGCCGAGTGTGTGCCCGATGTAGCTTTTGGTGCTGCTAATCGGCACAGCGCGCCCAAACACCGAGAACGTTGCGTTTGTTTCCGCGATGTCGCCTGTGGTGGTTGCCGTACCGTGCGCATTCACATAGCCGATGTCGGTTGCGCTGATTGCAGCGTCGCTTATCGCCATACGGAGCGCTTCTGCCATCGTTTCGCGGTTCGGGTTGGTAACGTGCGTACCGTCCGCGTTTGTGCCGAAACCCGCAACTTCTGCATAGATTTTTGCACCGCGGTTCAGCGCGCTTTCAAGGCTTTCAAGCACGAGCGTGCCTGCGCCCTCGCCGAGCACCAGCCCGTTGCGGCTTTGGTCGAACGGACGCGGCTCTGTTTCGGGACGGTCATTGTCCCATGCCGCCGCCCCCATCGTGTCGAATACCGCCGCCGACGGAGAACAAAGCTCTTCCGCGCCGCCTGCAATCATAATGTCCTGCATACCGCCCGCAATCGCCTCGTATGCGTAGCCCACCGCCTGACTGCCCGACGTGCAAGCCGTGTTTGTGGTGATAATGCGCCCGCGAATCTGATAATACACGCTCAAATTTGCAGCACACGTTTGCGGCATTGCCTTGATATACGTCTGTGAATCAATGCGCGACATATCGCCGTTGATGTCCATTCTGCACAAATCGACAACGGCAGGAAAACTGCCCATACACGCACCGTACGCAATTCCCGTGCGCCCGTTTTGGAGCAGGGGAGACACTTCTGCGCCGTCTTCGCTTTGAAGCCCCGCCATTTTCAGAGCATCTTCTGCGCTCATCAAACTCATCACGGCAACGCGCCCCATACCGCGAATCTTCTTGCGCGGATATTGCGAGAGCGGCTGTGTGTACGCGCAAGCGAGGCGGGTATTCATTCGCTCAAAAACGTCCCAGTCTGTGTTATATGCGGTAAAATTCTTCTGCTGTTTCAGATTCTCAAATATAGTTTTCCAGTCGCGCCCGATAGGATTTACAATCCCGCCGCCAGTAACCACGACGCGCCGTCTGCCGTCTTTTCGTCTCAAATCCATTACACAATTCCTCCGTTTACGCTGATAACCTGCCGCGTAATATACCCCGCGCCCTCCGACAGCAAAAAAAGCGCAAGCGCGGCGACTTCCTCGGCTTTGCCCACGCGCTTCATCGGCACGGCTTGCAAAATCACGTCAAGCGGTGCGTCTTTTATCATCTCGGTGTCGATAATCCCGGGAGCGATGCAGTTCACGGTAATGCCGCGGCTTGCCAGCTCCGTTGCCAGAGCCTTCGTTGCGCCGATAATGCCCGCTTTTGCCGCGCTGTAATTCGTCTGCCCGCGGTTTCCGATAATCCCCGACACGCTCGCTATCGTGATAATGCGCCCCTGCTTTTTCCGCGCCATCGGCATAATGAGCGGCTGAAGCACATTGTAAAAGCCGTCCAGATTCGTGTGAATAACGCTGTCCCACGCCTCTTCGCTTAAAGCCGCAAACGTGCCGTCTTTGGCAATCCCCGCATTGCTCACCACGCCCCAAAGCGCGCCGTGCTTTTCGGTCAGTGCGTCGAGTTTTGAGCGCACATCGTCGCGGTTCGTAACGTCCGCCTGCAAAAGCTCGCCGTCCGCGCCTGCCTCGTGCACCAGACGCATTGTCTCCTCTGCTTTCTCTGCGCTTTTGTTGTAATGCGCAATGACGTAATAGCCCGCCTGCGCCGCCGCGACTGCAATCGCGCGACCAATGCCGCCCGAAGCACCCGTTATCAGTATTTTCTTGCCGTTATTTTGATTGTCTATCATCGCCTATCGTTTCCTTTTGCTCAAAATCTGCCTGCGCAACCGTGATTTGTACGCTCGCCACAACGTCTGTGCCGCATCTCACCGTTCCCGCATAGCGAAAAATCGGCTCGGCGGCATAATCCTCGCGCACCTCGATTCTAAGCACATCGCCCGCCGAAAAACACGGTATTGTTGCCTGAAAATCGTTTACGCTCAAGACCATACCCGCCTTGGTGCCCTCTCCGTGTGCAAAAAGCGCCGCGCCTGCCGCAATCGTCTGCGCAATCATCTCGAAGCACACGAATGACGGCACTCCCTGCATTTTCTCGTTAAAAAACAGATTGTCTGCCGTGATTTCCGCCTCGCTGACCACCGTCCGTTCCGTACTGTCTGCCGAAAGAATGCGGTCAATCAACGCCATACGCGCTTTTTGCGGCAATATCTTGTGCAATGCTTCCTTTTCCACTAACGCCATCGTTTTCATTCCTTGCATTATGTCCTCGAAAAAATCAAGCTGACATTTGCGCCGCCAAACGCAAACGAGTTCGACATACAATAGTTTATCGCATTATTTTCAAAATGCGTCGTTTTGTCAACGATACGATAAAGCTCGATTTCCTCGTCTTTTTCGCCGTCCCACACCTGCACGGGAAGAATGCCCCGCGTGAGAAGTGCATAGCACACCGCCGCCTCAAGCGCACCTGCCGCGCCGAGCGTGTGCCCCGTTTCGCTTTTCGTGCTTGAGCAAAGCACATCGCTCCCCAGCACCGAAACGACCGCCTTTGCTTCCATTGCGTCGTTGAGCCGTGTGCCTGTGCCGTGCAGATTCACATAGCCGATGTCCTCCGCACTTACTCCCGCATGGGCTAACGCCGCTCTCATTGCCCGTGCCGCACCGTCGCCCGTGGGGTCGGGGCTGGTGATATGATGAGCGTCCGCGCTTTCGCCCCAGCCGGCAAGCACAATGCTTTCTTCGCTGATTTTCTCCCTCGACAGCACAAAAAACGCCGCCGCATCTCCGAGCGTAATCCCTGCGCGGTTCTTGCTCATCGGGTTTGTCTTGCCGCTGGCAATCGCTTCGAGCGCGCCAAAGCCCAAGAGCGTCGTATCGCTGGCGATGTCCACGCCGCCGGCAATCACCGCGTCTGCCAGTCCTGCGCGAATGAACTGCGCCGCCTTTACCAGTGCCGACGCGCTTGAGGAACACGCCGTAGTAAACGCAAGCGAAATGCCCGAAAGCGCATATTTCTCCGAGACAAAACTTGCCACATAATCTGCGCCCTGCATTTCTAAATCGTAGGTTTGGGGGAACGCGCCCGTTTCAAAATATGCCTTGTGCCCCGCAAGCGAAAACTCACTGCCGTTGTCGCACGAGCCGACACACACCGCGATTCTCTCGGCACCGTATTTCGCCTTTGCCGCTTCCACCGCGGGCGCGATTTGCTCGAGAGCCGCGTTTTCGATTTGTATCACGCGCATATCGTAGCGACCGCCGCTCGAGTGCAGCATCTCATCGTCAATTCGTGCCGCCACTGCCTCTTTGCCGCCTTTCGTCTGCACGCGCTTCATCGCCGCATTGTCGCCAGCGGTAACCGCGCGCGAGAGAGCGGAAAGCCCGATTCCCGCCGCGGAAATCACGCCCGGCGGAGACATATATATCGTATCCTTCATTGTTGTCGTATTCATATCATTGATTATAACACAAATGCGCGCAAAGAAAAAGCGGGGGCGCGTATACCTCCCGCTTTGTTTAATTGACTGCTTTATTTTCGCAAAAAGCCGTATTCATACACCTTTTCGGCAATCTTCGCCGCGAGTTTTTTCTGAGCATTGCGCAATGTTTCAATTCGCTGATTGTACTCAACATCGTCGCTCTTGTTGTTCATTCTGCCTTTGCCGTCCACGCCTTGAAAATGCTTTCTGATATCGTAGAAGCTCGCGTTCTCGTTCACGCTGTCGCCCGCCGTCTTAAAATAATACCGCCACAGCTCCAACCCCGCAGAATACACAGCGGCGGCTTGTGAACTCATCTCTGTTTTTTGGACTGCGCTTCTGTCTTTGTTCGTATTCTCTGCAAATAATTCGGCTTTGACAATGGGCTTAAGCCCATTGCTAACTTTTTGGAAGTCCTTGATAAACTTCGCCATAAAGTCCGACGCAAACGATTTCTTCGAGCCGACTTCCGCCTCCGTGAACGGAATCCAATGATTGATTTTGCCGCCGTCAGTGCTAATGCGGTTCTGCCCGTGAAACAGCGTAAACACAAGGCAATCAGACTGAAATTCCCTGTCGCTTTGCCAGCCGTCGCGCGGGAAAAGAAACTGGTCGCGGTCGTTTAGCCACGTTTTTTTGATACACCAGCGTACAGCAAAATAAATTGTGTTTACAATCAGCGTATCGCAGTTGATTGCTGAATAATTATTGTGCCGCGTTCCTTCGCTGTTGATTATGCAGAGAAATTTATTGTTCTGCAAATCGGGCGTTGGATTTTCCATATAACCGATGATATTTTCCGCAGCGGTATCAAATTCTTTTATCCACTTGTTTATGCTTTGCGAAACTTTTGCTTCAACAAAAATCCGCTTTTGCTCAAGGAACTTCCCATTGCTGTCGTACGCATCGGCGAGAGCGTCTATAGATTCGGAATGATTGCCATTCGTATCCCATATAAAAAAGCCAATCGGGAATTTTCCGCTTACATTGTCAAATGTATCGGCAGGAACGAGAAACGATTTTTTCAGTGAAGAATCGAACGCACTGCGAAACATATCAAAATTCTGTGCCTGCAAAATCTTGAGTTTGGAAAACTCTCCCAAAATGCACCCGCGCAATTCTATGGCAATGCGAATAAAAAACTGCGCAAAAAGTTCATTGCTTGCTTTCCCAATCAAGTTCTTGTATTTTTGATATGTCTTGTTTGTCGTCGCGACACCTGTTTTGTTTTCGCTCGTGCCTCTTATCGTTCTCGTGCTTGTTGCCTCCGCATAGGGCGGATTGATGTAAATCACGAGTTTCTTTCGCTTTTCCTCATCGGCAATGATTTCATACAGTTCATTCGGCAACTTGCCTTTTACCTCTCCCGCTGCCCCTATCCTAGCAGAAGAGGGGAGTTTTTGCGCCGACTGAGCCACCCCCTCGCCACTTTGGAGAGGGGGTCTGGGGGTGAGGTCTTGAGGCGCAAACTCATCATTCAAAAAATCGAACTGAAAAACGTGGTTTTCAAACATCGTCCAGCCGTTCGCTATGCGGTCTTTCATCACGTCCACATCGGCTTTATCGAGCGTGCTCGCCCACACATTGCGCGGATTCACAAGCCCGTTGAGCAAATTGCCCGTTCCTGCCGAACAATCCCAGATGTAATATTCGTCCTGCCAGTTTTCGCCCAAAACATCTGCAAGATATTCCTGCGATTTCTCCACCCAAATCTGCGGCGTAAAAAACGAACCTTTGCGCTCTCTGATGTCCTGCGGCACAAGCAAATCGCGCCGCTCAATGATTTCGTCCCAATATTCCTCTTTCGGCGGCCGCTCGTAAATCGCCCAAAATGCGCGGTGTGCTTTCTGTCCGTCCGAAAAACCTACTTTTTTGGAATCGAACAGTCCTGTTTCTTCGTCTATTTTGCGCGCCAACTCGTATTTTGTCTTTTGCAGCACAACAAATAGATTTTCTCTAAGCGTTTGATTTTCGCTCGAAATCAAATCTGCAAGAAAAAAATCCGCGCTGATAATGCCCGCCCTGTTCACGCGCTCCCAATCCACTGCAATCGTCGGCTTTACGGATTCAAGCCATTTATTAAAAACGTGCGGAAAATTGTTTTTGGTAACCGCGATTTTCTCGGTGATGTCCGCGCCTGCCCTAAAATTGAACGCGATAAACTCCCGCAGCTCTTTTTCCTGCGCTTCGTAATAAAACAACATCGAAGACGCTTCCAGCGCGCTTTTCGACATCTCAAGCAGCTGCTTGAACTCTTTGGAATTATGATTCGACGGCGTTACATTCCAGTTAAAATCGTTTTGATAAAACACCGTTTGAATGTCGTGATACTCGATGAACGCGATTTTCTCCGAGTCGAACGCTCCGATAAATTTGGGCGGCAAATATTTTTCAAACGTGCGCTCTTTGCCGATTGTCAAAATCAACTGCACAAACGATTCATATATATCGTGCGTTGTGCCTTGTTTTGCCTCTGCCCACAAAATCGAACGGAGCAATGCTTGTTCATCAAACAGCGAAAACTGCCCGCGCTCTGTGCTTCGCTCGGCTATCACAAAATCGATTCTGCCCAACTGCGTGTATTTGTAATCCGAGAAAAAATCATCGCGAACTGCAATTTTTACCGACTCTTCAATAAGCCCTGTGTATTTCATCATTTTCTCCGTTCCGCCCATACTGTGCCAGCATAATAGACCTGTTCGATAATATAGTTTTGACAAGGGGCTTAAGCCCCTTGCTACAGCAAAAGTTTTTAGTTTCCGAACAGGTCTAATAGTGCCGTGCCGCTTGACCATAATCAAGCAGATGTGCTTGACCATAATCAAGCGGTTGTGCTTGACCATAATCAAGCGGTTATGCTTGACCTGTATCAAGCAGTAGTGCTTGACTACAATCAAGCGGTTATGCTTGACTATAATCAAGCACTTTTCTGTTTATTTTACTGCTGTCAAAATCTTTGAAAATCTGCCAGTTTTTATTGTTTTTCGTCCATTGCGGTCGCTTCCGAGCTTCGTTCTCACCTCAACGGTGAACTCGCCTGCGGGCACATCGGCGGGGAACTGCACAACAGCGCGGGCGGGCTTGCTTTCCACCACATTGGCACAGCGATATTCCTTGCCGTCGCTTGCCTTGACAAAAACGCCCTGTTCGCTGTCCGCCTTGTCGAACTTGAGCCTAGCACCCAAAAGCTCCATAATGCTTCCCGCCTTGACACTCTGTGTATCGCCTGAAAACGAATCGGAAACGCGCGTAATATACGGGTCGGTCGAGCCGCCTTCCTTTTTGAACGGCTTGGCTTTCTTTGCGGCTTCCTTGAGCAATACACCCGCATTCACATTCAGATTCACCGCGTGGCGCTTCGGGTCGAACGTGTCGGCTTGATTGGCAAACACACCCGAAATCGAAAAACTCGTGCTGAAAAGGTCGGTCGAAATCACGCCGCCGTCCGCGATAATGTCGGCATACACCGCTTTTTCTGCCTGACGCACCGCCGCTAAAGCCGCCTCGGTTACACCTCCGCGCTTGATAATCTCCGCGTCGATTTTCTCTTGCGTAAAGATTTGCGCCTTTTCGCTCACCACCTGCGCCATACAGTCGTCAGGGTCTGCCGTTAAGAGATTTTCTCTCAAAGTAAAGGGAATCATAGATAAACTCCTCTAAAATATAATAATAACAAGAAGCATACGCCCTTGTGTTATACCAATGCTTCTACGCGCTCAATAAAAATGCGTGGACAGACGAACTTCGTTTCTCCGTTTGCGATTTCGACTGCCATTTGCGTGCTTTCTGCTTTCGTGCACAATTCGCCTGTTGCGTCGTTTCGTATCTCGTAGGCGATTTTAATACAATTCTCGTATTCCGTCAGCCCCGAAATCACGCGCACACGCTCGCCGAAGCGCAGGGGGTGCAGATACTTCACCTTTATGTCAACGACGGGGAAAGCATAGCCCTCTCTCTCCATCTCGGTGTAGCCAAAGCCGATTTTGTTGAGCAGAGCGCACCGTCCGCGCTCCATATAATTGATGTAGTTCCCGTGATACACGACGCGCATAGAATCCACATCGAAAAAATCCACCGTAAACACCGTCTCTTCTGTTATCTTCGCTTTCATCATTCTTGCTCCCTGCCTAAAGAGGATTCCTTATGAGAACATTTTCCACAATTTGACCGTCATTCAAATCTTCTGAATACAATTCTATACAATTTTCACTGATTGCCGCCGCAATGATAAGTGAGTCCCAAAATGAAAATTGTGTTTTTATGCTGATTTCTATTGCGTGAAGAATATCTTGAACAGAATTTTGATGAACAATAAAACAATCTGCAAGACGTTCGATAACTTCTTTTACAAATGCCTTTGGCAATTTTAATTTCTTTGTAGCAACATTAAAAAACTCCTGCAAAACCTGCGTTGATATAATGCCGCCGTTTTCAGAAAGCCGCTCAATAATGCTGTCCGCAATTTCCTGCTTCAAAGGCTCGCCGTCATCAATGCTGTAGATAAGAATATTTGAATCAATAAAAATCTTATCGGTCATACAGCTCCTCTCTTGTCCATTTTTGTCCTGCTGAATTGCCGTGCATACGGTTTGCGACTTCAAAGAAACGCGCCGCAGCATTTTTTTTCTGCTCGTCAACTGTCACATTCAGAGTGATTTTCTGACCGTCAAAAACCTTTAGTTTTTCGTCCTGAATCATTACCGTATCACCCTTTACAATGCCTTGAACAATAACCATTCTTTCCCTCCGTCTTTGTGTCATTCCGAGTGCTTTGACACAGGAATCCTTACCCTTTTATAGTATGAAAAAGATTATCGCGTCAAGCGCGACAGCCAATGACTGCTTCTCAATACACCGCCTGCATTACGAAGGCGTTTCTGCTTGAGAAACAGCCTGCTCTTGAGAACGCGGCTGTGTTTTTTGAGAAACAGCCTGTGCTTGAGAACGCGGCTGTGCTTGAGAAACAGCCTGCGGCTGCCAGAAATCAAAAAAATTATACCATTGATAAGGATAGCGCACACAAAGCTGCTCCAGATTTTCTGCGTACTGCTCTGCGGCAAGCAAAATACGCGCCTCTCGCTCCTTACGCGGGCAGTCAAAATCCACCGTATTCTTGCGCACATACATATTATACCGACTCGTCAGCGAAAAATCGCGCAGTCGAAGCCCGTTCACAAAATACGTAGGATAGCGCAACAGCGCCACAAGCAAAAACACCCCGTACGGCAGAGGAGCGCTCTTGCCCAAAAACGGCACAGACACATTCCGCTTCGTATGCGCACTCACACGGTCGCCGGCAATAACAACCACTTCGCCCGCCTCAAGCCGCGATTGCAAAAGAAAAATCGTCTCGAGACCAATATCGTCCGCACTCACAATATGGAATGCAGAATCCTTATTGATACGCAAAAGAAGCGCATTAAACCCCGCCGAAATATTCGCGTCGCTAATCGTCGTAATACGCATCTTGCGCTGCGTACCGCTTTCCCCCGCACTCGCAAGCGCCTTGAGCATCTGCGCGTTCCCGAGATGCGAAATAATAATCACCGCGCCGTGCCCCGCGTCGATGTGCTTGACCAAATCGCCCACATCATCATTCTGCCAATGCACATTCTGGAACTTCACTTTGCCCGCCCACGCCTGCACATCTTCCACCAGATTAAGCGCAAAAGAAATAATGTGCTTGAGCGAAGAAAAACGCCGCGCCTTGCCCTCAAACGCCGAAAGCCGAGCAAAATAATCCGCCGACACCCGCCGCGCATTCTTTGCAAACAGCCAGTAAAAAAAGCCGACAGGAAACGCCAAAACGCGCATAAAGAGTGCAGGAAAACAGCGCAAAACGAACAGCATAAGCGCATAGCCGACACGGTTGTTTTGCTTAACCTCATACCAATTCTGCGTTTCAGCCATTTTTTTGCTCCGATTGCTCCGATTGCCTCTGTTTTGCCGCGCGGATTTTCTGAAAAACAAACACGGGAATCCTCACGACCATACCCAAAAACAATTTGGTGAACACCCACGAAATGCGCACATTGTCGCGGAAAGCGCGGAAATTGGAAATCCCGTCGGCGGGGTAGGTAACGCGAACACCGTGGAACTCGAACGGAACGCCGCGCCAGATAAGCCGAAGCAGGATTTCGATGTCGAAGCCCATACGCGAATCGGTGCGGTGCTTTCGATAAAAATCGCAGACGCTTTCGACGGGGTAAACGCGAAACCCGCAGAGAGAATCCACAATGCCGCGCCGCCACGTTACCACCGAGCACCACCAATTTGCGAATCGGTGTGCGCCCTTGCGGTGAGTCGGCGCGCTCTCGTCGTACTCGGGATAGCCGCAAATCATCGCCGCAGGATTCTGTTCGGCGCGCTCAAAGAAAAACGGCACGCGGTGTGCGTCGTGCTGACCGTCCGCGTCGAGCTGCAAAACGTGCGTAAAGCCCAGCTCTCGCGCCTTGAGCATCCCAGAGCGGAACGCTTCGCCCTTGCCTGCGTTTTTGGGCAAAGACAAAAGCTGCACGATGTCGCGGTATTGCTCTGCGATTTCTTGAAGACAGCGCTTTGTTTCTTCCGCATTGCCGTCGTCCACCAAAATGATTTTCGCCGCGTGTTCCCTGCAATACAGCGCAATCGACTCGACCACGCCGAAACACGCCTTTCCGTGATTGTACACGGGAATCAAAATCGCTTTTTGAATATCACTCATATTGTGCGCCCCTGTTGTTTTCGTCCGACAAAATCTCCTGCAATTTCGCCGTGAATCGTTTTGCCGCAATCGGCTCGCTCAAGCCTGCAAATTCCTCTGGATACACCGCATCTTTCACGATGAACTCGTAGCGATACGCGCCGTTTTCGTTCACTTGGTAAAATTTATCGCCTTTACCCAGCCCGCGCTTGCTGTTGCCGCCGATGTACACAGGCACAATCGGGCAGCCTGTCGCGAGAGAAATGCGCGCCGCACCTTTTTTGAATCGATTTTGCACCCCGTTTATGCTCCGTGTGCCCTCGGGAAACAGTGTCAGCGTGCCGCCAGAAGCCAGATTTTCTTTGCACCGCGCCATAATTTCCTCGTATTTCATCGAGTTGGGAATATAGAGCGTTCGGATAAGCAAACTCATCACGTTGCGGGATTTGAGCGCGCTTTTCACGATAAAATCCGTGCAGTCCTGAAGCGAAATCAACAGCGCAGAATCAAAAAATGACGGGTGATTTGAAACAACAATCGCGCCGTGCAGATTGCGCAATGTTTCGCGGTCTGGGTCTGACATGCGGATTTTTATCATCTGAAACACGGTAATCAATCGCACAAAAAAGCGCAGCGTTGCACCGAGCATTCTGCGGCACGTTTTCTGGAATCGCAGTCTGTCGCGGATAAACAGCCGTGTAATCGGGAAGACGATAAACGACATAATCAGCGTTCCCACGGCAAAAAAAGCAAGAAAAAAGAGTTTTACAAAAACGCGTAAACAATACAGAATTTTGTGGAGCATACGATGTTAGTTTTTCTCCCCGACAAAAAATGTTCCCGACGAGAAAACCTTTTTTTCGTCCGCGCTGTCTGCAATAGTGAACGAGATTTTTTCGCCTGTGCGCTTGAGCGAAAACCTCGCCGTTGTGTTTGGCAAAAGCGGTGCAGAAAACTTCATTCGCTTTATGGCAGAAACGAACGCAGGCACGGCAAAATACTGCTGCGCCGCCTCTGCCGCTAACGTAAACTCTGCCACCGCCGGAAGCAATTTGAAACTCGGGAAATGCCCGTCAAAATAATCGCAATCCGCGCTGATGAATGAATCAAAAACAACACTGTTTTCGTCTCTTTGTATAATATTCGCTTGTGAAATACCGTGTATCATTCGTTTTCTCCCTGTTTTGCGCTGTTTTTTTCTTCGTCTGTGGTTTCAAACAGCGCCTTGATGTCCTCTTTGTGTTTTTTCCCCTGCGTGTCGGTCGGCAATGCGTCCAGATATCGCCAGCGTTTTGGAATAACGACATTCTCGAAAAACTGCATCAAAAAATCGTGAAAATACTGATTGACCAAAAACTTTTTCTTGCCTGCAAAGTGCGCTTTTCCCGCTTCGTTGAGCACCAGAGCCGCCGCCAAATACTGCCGCCTGTCTTCCAGCGCGATGACTTTCACATCAGAAACCAGCCCCGTTTGCAAGAGACGGTTTTCCACCTCAGTCATCGAAATGCGCTTTTCCTCGATTTTCACGATAGAATCCGCGCGTCCTTTGAGCAAAAAACGCCCGTCGTCCAAAATCTCCACCAAATCCGCGGTTGCAAAACCTGCGGGGTCTTTGATGTACGGCGAAATAATGCGCAAACAGCCGTCATCTCCGCGCCACACTTTCGCGTTGTCGAATGCGGTCCATTCCAAGCCGTTTTTGCTTTGACGATACGCAATGCCGCTTGTTTCGGTGCTGCCGTACACTTCCACGGGCCAAAATCCGAAAACCTCGTTCGTGCGCTTGGCAACTTCGGGCAAAAGCACGCCGCCGCTCGTGAAAATCCACGGATTTTTCAGCGACAGATTATCCACGATGTCCACCGTGCGCTTGAGGAACGCAGGAACTGCGATAATCATATAAGACTCATCGCTGAGCGCTTCAAATTCCTCGGGGAACTCAATGCGCGTTCGGCGGAACGGCACGCCTGCGGCAAACGGCAGGGAAATCCCGAACAAAAAGCCGTATATGTGATGCTGGCTCACCGTCGTAACGAGTTTGCGGCTGAAAAACTCCGCGCCCCATTTCTGCAAAATAAATGCGTTGTCCTTTTGGAATTCGGTCATTCGCTGCCGTACCGCTTTCGGCTTTCCCGTACTGCCCGACGTGTACATCACAATCCGTGTCGCGTCGCTGTCGATTGCGGGCGTATCGCGGATTTCCGCTTCGCTTGGCACATAATCGCCCTCAATGATGTCAGCGATTGAAATGCGGTCGTCGGAAGAATTAGAGGCTGAAAATCCGCCCGTGGCGGTCTGGTCGGTCAAAAAAAGCCTGCCGTCCGTTTTAATCTCGCTCAAAAATGCGCTCGAGATATTCTGCGTCAACAGCGCGGCTTTTTTGCACTGCAACAGCGAAACAAACGTAACGAGAAAATACCAATAATCCTCACAGTGCAAAATCCATTCGTCTGCGTCGTGCGCGGCAATAAAATGCCGCATTTTCGCCGTCGCCGTCAGAAAATCGCGCCATGTTTTGTATGTCCCGTCTGACCATTTCCCCTCATAGCACAAAACGAAATCATCGCTTCGACTATCCGCCGTAAAATCTGTTATGTAGCTTACTTTCGGCATTTTTGCGTTCACCTTCCTTCTGATGATGTATTCGATTGAAAATAATAACCCCATTAACACATACGACACGCCGCCGTTATACACCGACCACAGCGTATCATTTGCGCTCATCGCCGTCAGCGCAGAAATCGTGCCGTTTGCGATAAAAAACGCGCACCACACTTTTGTAACCGTGCGGCAATACTGCTCCACAAGGCTTTTTGTGGGCGAAGTCAAAATTGATTTGTCTTTGAGCGTTGCAAAGCGAAAGACAATCGGCGGCGGAAAAAACAGCGATGAGCCGAACACAAACAAAAAACTGGCGCTCACCACAACCGAGTAGAGCTTTAAGAACACCGTTTTGTTTGTGATAAAACACAAAACGCCCGCCAAAAAAAACAACACCGACGTGATAAGCGGTCGTTTGTCGAATTTTTCGCGTGCGGTTCCCGATTTTGATTTGCCCGTTGCGCCCATAAAAAAAACAGCCGCCAGCACGATTACACAAATCGAAAGCAAGCGAACTGGCAGGTGAAAAATCACCAGAAATGAAAAAAGCAAAATGGGATACAACGCGGCAAGACAATAAAACAATATCTGCAAAAATTTTTTCATTTTTCTCCCCGCAGTCAACTCCTTGCATGGTAAAACAAAATGACAAAAAAAGATTATCGGGGCAAAACCCGATAATACCACCGTGCCGCCGAAGGCTTTTGACTCGCCTTCGGCATAAAACCGCATTGTTTAGCTGTTTTCGATGTTTTGTGCATAGGGATAGAGCTTATCCACAACGTCCTGAATGGTGCGGACAGAACTAAAGATTTCCGGGTCGATTTTGGTGGGGATAAAATTCTTGAGTTTTACCACCAAATCAATCGCGTCGATAGAATCAAGCTCGAGTTGTTCGTTCAGCAGTGCGTCTGGCGTGATGTCTTCCGCTGGCACTTCAAATTCCTCAGACAAAATGGTCTTTATTTTATTGAAAATATCATCTTTCGTCATTTTTCACCGCTCCTTATGCTTTTGCGCGTTCTGCACTGATGTATTCTGCGAGTGCGTCAACCGAAGCGAAATGACTGCGGTTTGATTCATTTTCCGAAGAAAATTTTATCCCGAACTTCTTTTTGAGCGCCACACCCAATTCGAGCGCGTCGATAGAATCCAATCCCAAACCTTCCCCAAAAAGCGGTGCGCTGTCCACAATATCTTCTTTTTTTACATCTTCAAGCTGCAATGATGAGATAATTACGTCTTTGATTTCGTCTTTTAACTCGTTCATAAAGTCCTCTGCTGTGTGTTGATTTTCTCTTTATAATATAAAAATAAACTCAAAAAAGCAACTAGCGTTTTTTTTCTGGGGGTGCTGCGGAAACAGAAAAGAATGACAAAATTTTGAAATTCGTCATATTGCTAAAAAGAGCGATATAAGATACAGTGTGAAACACTGAAAAAAAACAGACAGGAGACATTTGTATGAAGAAAAGAGCGGCAATCAGCGCGTTTTTTGCACTCGGCGCACTCGCATTTGCAGGCGGTGTAGACACAAAATCAAATCAGAGCACGGGATACTTGCGAAATCCGAGCCGAAATACCGAAAACAAACGCGCAGAGGCGGCATTATACAATATTGCAGGCACGGCGTTTTTGAACGACGGGTTGTATTTGAATCTGGGCGACCAGCTCATTTTTAAGCGATATACAAACGAATTGAACGGCGAAGAATACGTTGATAAATCCCTCGTGTATGCATTTCCGAACTTTGAAGCAGTCTACAAAAGCGGCAAACTGGCGTTTTTCGGCTCATTTGCGGTGTACGGCGGCGGCGGCAAAATCGAATACAACGACGGCAGTGCGATGACGTACGGGCTTTTTGCGAAAGGAGCGTTGACGGCAAAAGCGAAAGCCGAAACAGCGTTTGCAAACTATCAAACTGAACAGGACGCAACAAAAAAGCTAAAATTTGCCGCAAGCGCACAAAAATATAAAGAAGTTGCAACTGCATTGCAGAGCGCGATGACTGACCACGAATTGAGCGTGTATTCTGCGGTGTTCGGCGAACAGCTCGGCATTGGTTTCGACATCAACGAGAAAATCGGCGTGGGCGCGTGTGTGCGCATTTTGCAGGGTCAGCAGGACATCACGCTGTCTTCGAGCAATGCGGCGTTTGAGAGCGTCAACGGCGGCTCGGATTTGGGCTATCGTTCGCGCGCGTGGGGCTATGCGTTCGTGGTTGGCGTGCACGGAAAACCGATTGACGGCGTGGATTTGTCGGCGCAGTATCAAACAAAAGCGTCGTTGAGCTACGAATACACGCGCGTGGACGGCGACCTTGCAAGTCTTTTGGGCTACGAAAAGGGCGACAAATATTCTAGCGATTTGCCTGCCGTTTTGAACTTGGGCGCGGGCTATCAAGCGCTGGACAACCTGTACACGAGCGCGAGTTTCAATCTGTATTTTGATAAAGACGCAAAGCGCAGCGGCAACGGCGCGAGTTTGGAATACAACAACAGCTGGGAAATCGCGCTGGGCGCAGAATATCAGCTCACCGACGCGATTGCGGTGAGTTTGGGCGGACTTTTTAACCGCACGGGCAGCACCTCAAGCGCAAACAACATCGTCAATCCTGCGCTGGACTGTATGTCGGTCGGCACAGGCGCGGAAATCGAAATGGTAAAAAATTTCTGGCTTGAGGCGGGCTTTATGTATTCGTATTACCGCGAAAAAGACTACGATATGAGCGGATATGACGTAACGCTGAACAAGCGCGTGCCGTTTATGTCGCTCGGTATTTCGTGGAAGCCGTTCTAATCACGCGTTTCTTTTATTATTGCCGTATTTAATGCGGCAATTTTTTTTCGCAAGGAAAATAAACGTTTACGAAGGTCAATTCTTAAAAGCGTATTGAAAATAAATATTTACGAAAGCCAAAACCATTTCGCGCAGGGAAAATAAACGTTTACGAAGCCCAATTCTTAAACGCGCATTGAAAATAAATATTTACAAAGCCCAAAACCGTTTCGCGCAAGGAAAATAAATGTTTACGAAGGTCAATTCTTAAAGGCGTATTGAAAATAAATGTTTACGAAATCCAAAACCGTTTCGCGCAAGAAAAATAAATGTTTACAAAGCCTGATTCTTAAAAGCGCATTGAAAAAAATGTTTTTAAAAGGCAAAACCATTTCGCGTAGGTTTCAAAAATGTTTTTAAACGCCGATTCTTAAAAGCGCATTGAAATATTTTTTAATCGAAGCGCAAAACTGTTTCGCGCACGGCTCGCCTCGTCTGCAAAAGGGCAAAACGAGGCGAAAGGGGCGCTCGCAGATGTTTTTTAGCGCAGGCGCGTTTTGTAGAGGGAGTTTACTTCGGCGATGACTTCTTTGCCGCCGCGTTCGTACCAGCGGTTTAATTCTGCATTGAGCGTGTCGCGGCTGATTTCGCCGATGATGTATTGAATGCGCGCGTCTTCTATGATTTTGTCAAGCTCGGCGTGTTTTTCTTCGTATGTCTTGGAACTCGCTAGATATGCGACAGCAGGATTGAGCACGGCAAAATCTGCGTTTTGGGTAACCACGCGGTATTCTTCTGCGGTGCTGTCGGAAATTTTAACGTGCGGCTCAATATCGCGCAGTAAATTCGGAATGGAGGACACCGCACCCGAAAGCGAATTGTAGCAGCGGGCGATTTCGGGGTTTCCGATGTCGATGTCGGTCAAAATTGCGCCGTCGACTTTGTAGTTAAAATCTTTGAGACCATATTCGGCAAGAATCATCATTTCGCTGTCGTTCATTTTGTCCAAAAAATGCAGGCAGTCTTCCACTTGCGCTCTATTTCGGGCGGTGTGGGTGATTGCCAAAAAGCCATCGTATCCTGTTGCGGCTTTTGTTTTTCCGTTGATTGCGCCGACGAGTTTCAGAGAGGCTTTTTGACTGCTGTCGGTAACGCTCTGCACGTTTTTAGCGACAAATTGGTCGCTAATGCGCCGCGCTGATTCCATATCGCCCACATACACGCCAGCGAAGCCGTCGATAATCTGATTTTTCCATGTGCTTTGCGTGCGGTTTTGCCAGTCAGAAATAATAAGGCGGTCTTGGTGCAGTTTCCTCAGCCAGTCGAGCGCTTGAATGTATTCTTGCGTTTGGTGCACGGGAACGAGCGAATTGCTCAGCTCAATCCAGCCGTTTCCAGAGCCGAACCATGTTTGAATGATGTCGAGCGTGGTGGTGTCGCGGCACATTGAAAGTCCGAACGTGTCTTTTCTGCCGTTGCCGTCGGGGTCGCCGTAGGTAAAGGCATAGAGCATATTGTAGACGTCTTCCTCCGTTTTTGGCTCAGACAGACCGAGTTTGTCTGCCCAGTCTTTTCGGTATGCAAAACCGTAGCGCCCGAGGTCTTGTGCGCGATATACGCCGATGAGCGATGAATCCAGAACGAGTGTTTTTGCAACTTCTTTTTTCATTTTAGACAGATTCGGGTATTTTTTTTCGTCCCAAATAAAATCCTGCAGATTCCAAAATGCACCGTTTTTGACGGCTTCTGCCACGTTGTAATCGAGTTTTTCGGCTTGAATAATCATCGGCAGGTCGGCAGGATTTTTGAGTACCTCCGCGAGCCGTCTTGAATAGTTGTCGTACGAAAGAAAATAGAATTGCACATCGGTCTGCGTGTAGTTTTCAATGGCGGAGCGAACCTCTTCGGCGCGTTCTCCGGTCATCGGCGAGCCGCTTTGTGCGGAAAGCAAAATACTGATGCGGGGGATTTTTTTTTCTTCGGTCTGTGTGCCAAAATCATTCCAGCACGAGCAAAGCGCAATCGGAAAAAGTGCGGTGAGCACGGCTTTTTGCATTGTTTTTTTCATATTTCGTCCTTCTGTGTGCGTTAAACCAATTCATTTTTATGGTAAAGCAAGACCGCGCTTGAAGTCAAGTTTTTGTTTGCCTTTGCTGATGATGAAAAAAGTGGAAGAACAAAAAAAAGTATGATATACTTTTGTATATCTTTTTGGAGAACTGATATGGATAAACGCATTTTATTTGTGAGTAATGGAAATGATATTAAACTCAAGGCGATGATGGCATCTCTTACAAAAGCAGGCTTTTCGGTGGAGCTTTCTCCGTCTTCGAGCGAAAATATCGCGCAGTTGCCGTCTTTGCCTAGCATTATTTTGCTGTATCTTGAGGACGATTTTATTTCGTTTGCCGAAACGCTCAAGTATTTTAAGACGACGCTTGCCGCAAAAGCCGATAAACACGCGCTTTTTGTGTGCGCTAGCGAAAGCGAAATCGCCGCGGTTATTGAGCTCATTCCGCGCCAGATGGTCAGCGGCACGTTTGTGCGTCCGGTAAATATGGGCGATGTGGTGTGCAGGCTCAACGGCGTTGCTTCGGGGGAGCAGGCGCGTCTCAAGCGCATTTTGGTGGTCGATGACGACGCGATTATGCTTCGCACGATGAAAAATCATTTGGGCAAAAAGTTTGAAGTGTTTATGGCAAACTCTGGAATGAATGCGATTTCGTTCCTTGCCGAGCACGATGTTGATTTGATTCTGCTCGATTACGAAATGCCGGTGGCTTCGGGGTTGCAGGTGTTTGAAATGCTTCGCGCCGAGCCTAAAACCGCTCATATTCCCGTTATCTTTTTGACGGGGAAGGACGACCGCGAAACCGTGCTCAAAGTGCTTGCCGCAAAGCCCGAAAAATATCTTTTGAAGACTCTGCCGCCTGAAGAATTGGTGCGTGAAGTCGAAGTGTTTTTTAAGGGAATGTAAAAATTATGGAGAATCTGAATCAGATAAAGCTCATCGCCTGCGACCTTGACGGCACATTGCTTTTGAACGGCGCGCAGGATTTGCAGGCGAACACGTGCGATTTGATTCGTGCATTGCAGAATCGGGGCGTGCTGTTTTTTGCGGCGAGCGGGCGGCAATACACTAATTTGCAAAAGCTATTTTTGCCCATAAAAGACGACATCGGGTATTTGTGCGAAAACGGTGCGCTGAGTTTTTGCGGTGGCAAACGGCTCCACAAAGACACGATGCCGCGCGAGTTGGGGCAGGAATTGATACGGGAAATCTGGGACACCGACGGCGCAGAAGTGCTTATTTCGGGCGAAATGGTGAGTTATATCCAGCCCAAAAAACAAAGCTATTATCATCATATGAAAGACGTGGTGAAAAACGATGTGGTTGTGGTGGACGATATTTTTTCCACGAGCGAAGACTATCTGAAAATCTCGCTGTACGAAGAAGAAGGCTTGCACGACGAATCGTTTTGGCAGCATCGGTTTTCGAGTCGCTGTACGGTGGTGACGGGCGGCGCGTCGTGGCTTGATATGATGCCCAAAGGCGTAAACAAGGCTTCGGGATTGCGCCATATTTTGCGCGCGCTTGGCATTGACAGCAAAAACGTGATGGCAATCGGCGACAACGACAACGACCGCGAAATGCTCGAGCTTGTGGGCTATCCAGTGGCGATGAAAACGGCAAAACCACATATCCGCGCCATTGCCCGCGAAGAAACCGACACGGTTGAACACCTTTTTGAGCGTCTTTTGTCTTTGTAAGTGCGTAGAAAAGTTTTTTTGAACTCACGGCAATGCGTTCGAGCGGCGGGAAGACAAATCCTGCACAAAAATTGATTTTGAGAAAAAATGGTTTATAATAAAAGAATATAAAAACGTACCTGCGTTGCAGAAAAATTCACTTTAAGAGGAATTCTTACAAATGAATCAAGAGGTTATTCAATCAACCAATCTAAATGCTGAACAAGCAGTCAACGAAGTGTGTGCAAAACTCAAGAAAAGCAAGTCGAGTTACACGGCGATTTTGTTTTTTGCGAGCAGCGATTATGATTTTCCCGCATTGTCTGTGCTGATGAAAGAGCAGTTCCCCGAAGCCGAAGTGGTGGGAAGCACGACGGCGGGCGAGATTACGGCACTCGGTTTTACAAAACATTCGCTCGTGGTCAACGCGCTGTCGGATTCGGGCGCAAATCGCGTGCAATTCAAGGGCGTTCTGCTTGAAAACGTGGATAAATTTCCCATCATCTACAAAGACGAGATTGTTCGCGCGGCGGGCAGTATCGGCGTGTCGTTGCAAAGTCAGGGGTGCTCGAAAAACAGTTTTGCAATCACGCTGATTTGCGGGCTTTTGAACGCGGAAGAAATCGTGATGTCTGTTTTGTATTCGCTCATCAAAGACGATAATTTTTTGGTTGCCGGCGGGAGCGCGGGCGATGACCTCAAGTTTCAGGCAACGTATGTGAGTTATAACGGCAAGTCGTCGAGCCGTGGCGCGGTGATTCTGTTTGTAAAGACGCTGGGCAAATTTGAAATTGTGAAGGAAAATATTTTTCAGCCGTCGGGAAAGCAGGTTATGCTTACCGATGTGAATCCCGAAAAGCGATTGGTGAACGCAATCGACGGCAAAAATCCGCGCAAGCGTTACGCCGAGATTTTGGGTATCAACGAACGCAGCGTGGACAATGCGCTGTTGGACCACCCGTTCGGGCGCGTGTTTGGCGAACAGATGTTTATTGCCTCGCTCGTGCAGTTTGACGCGGCGGGTAAATTGTCGATGTATGCGCGCGTGCTCAATAATTCGGTGCAGGAAATTTTGGAGCCTCTGGACGCGGTGGCGATTGCGGAAAAAACGTGCCAAGATGTGCTTGAAAAAATCCCGAATCCCGGCTGTGTGATTTTGTTTAACTGCATTTTGCGCACGCTCGGGTTTGAAAAACACAATCAGCAGTCAAGCATTAACAATGTGTGGAAGCGATATTTTAAGCAATATTCAGGCTTTTCGACGTACGGCGAGCAGTTTGCGCATATAAACTCAAATCAGACGCTTGTTATGCTGGTATTGGAATAAACGAGGTTTTGAGAATGGCAGAATACACAGAACAACAGCTGTCAAAAGCACAGCAGGATATGGTTGAATATCTTATTCATCTTTGCAACACGTCGAGCAATATTTCGGGCTTCTTAAAAGATTATATCATCAAATTGACGGCGGACGACGGCATTTACAGCAAGCAGCAGGCGGCTCTGGATATTTTTAGCGAGTCGAGCGCGAAAACGCAGGAAGAAGCCGACCATATGATGCACACGACGCAAGAAAACAGCCTCGCTTTGCAAGATATTTGCGATGAGTTCAACAAATTCAACGAGATAATCAAAAAAGGGCAGAAAGAGCGCGAAGAGATGGACAAAAAAGTGCAGATGCTTGAAAACCGCATAAAAGAAATCTCGAAGTCGATTCAAAATATTCAGGAAGTGGCGGCGCTGACTAATCTGCTTTCGTTTAATGCGTCTATTGAGGCGGCGCGTGCGGGGCAGGCGGGCAAAGGATTTCGTATTATTGCAAACGAGGTCAAGAATCTGGCGAACCGCACCACGACGATTTCGGGGGAAATCGACAAAAAGGTGCACGAGTTGCAGCAGGACGTGAATGCGATTGTGGACGAGAACAAACATTCAAATGCGCTGATGGATTCGATTCAGCAGACCGCGATTGATTCGAGCGAAAAACTGGTGGGTATAAACAAGGACAACAAAAACAACACCGAGTTTATGCAGGACGTTATTAAGCAAATGCACGAAAATCAGGAAACGGTTTTTGCTGCGGTCAACAAGGCAAAAGATGAAAACCTTGTGCAGCTGCATAAAATTGCCGCCAAAGCCGCGCAGAACAATATTCAAGCCGGCGATGAGCTGTCGTTTTTGTATCAGCTGCGCAGTTCGTTCAACTATTTTTCAGAACACCGCGAAGAGATTCTTTCGTAAAAAACGGTATGCTTTTTTCATTCCCGTGTTTGCCGCGGGAATGTATTTTTTTTGCGAAGCATTTTGAGCACGGACAGCGTGGAATTGCGGACGAGACTCGGCTCTTATTCGTAGGCGGCGAAAATCATCAAGACAGATGTTTTTGAGCGTCAAATCACGATTGTCGAGTAACGTCCACGACGATAGTCGAGCAGAGTTCACGACGGTAGTCGAGCGAGTGCCACGACGACTATCGAGCAATATCCACGACGGCTATCGAGCAAAGTTCACGACGGCTATCGTGGAGCGCAACAGCGAAGACAAGGCTGCGGGGCAAAATAAACGGCGGCGTTATTTTTCCTGCGGCGTTTTTTATTTGAAAAGGAGATGTCTGTATGAAAAAAATTTTTGTATTGATTTTGTTTGCAGTCGCGGCGTTTTCGGCAAGCGCGAAGGAACGCGGCGCAGGGCTGTCGATTGCGGTGAGTGCGCCTGCGGTGAAAAATGCGGACGGGGAAGAGTGGATTAGTCAGTATTTTCAAGACTCTCTGACTGGTAACTTTGCGCGATATTCGGCTATGACCGTGATTGACCGCACCAACGAAAAGATGATTCTTGCCGAGCAGAAACTTTCAGAAAGTGCTATTTACGATGATGAGAGCGCGATTGAGTTGGGCAAAATGACGGCGGCGCGGCTGGTTGTAGCGGGTACAATTCAGAAAATCGGAGGCAGTTTCGAGGTCAATCTTCGCGTGAACGACATCGAAACGAACGAAATCCGCGCGGCGTTCAATGCGCGGTTCACAAAAGGCGAAATCGAGAACGGCGCGGCTGTGGGAAAGGCAAGCGCGGAACTGCTCGAGGGCTTGGGCGTGCGGCTGACGGACGCGGAAAAATCAGCGCTGACAAAGGCAAACAGTGCAGAAAATGAATCGGTGCAGAATCTTGCCAAAGGAGCGGCGGCGGAAAAATCGGGCGATTATGTGGGCGCGTTGGTGGCTTTGCAAAAGGTGAAGGGAACTCAACAGACTGAAGCTGAAAAGAGTACGGCGAAAATCTTATCTGGAGAGTTCAGTGGCAAAGGCGTGAAAGAGAAAATTGCATTTTATGGCGAGCAGGCGAAAAAGTGGAACGAGATTTTTGGTCAGCTTGAAGCATATATGAACGAAAACGCGGCGTTTGTGGATTATGATTTTTCAACTATCGAGGACAAAATTGATATGAAAAAGCAAGTGGCGGCGTTTACGGTAAAGCAAGGCGTGAAGGTCGTACCGAATGCGGAGGCGATGAAGGTCTGGGCAGACGTATTGAACGCGTGGAAGGCGATTTTGGACGACGAGGAAAATGCGGAGTGGGCGGGAAATGTGATGATACCAGTATTTGGCGCGCGCGGATATTATGACCACGACAAAGCCGACCGTCTGAACGACTGCTATGAATTGAAGTATCTTTACGAAATCAAGGCAGGATTGTACGACGACGAGGGAAATTGTGTGTCAGAAGCGACGGTGAAACTTTCTTTGCTGAGAGCAGACCGCGAAGTTGCAACGAATCCGCGCAATCATCGCAAAATCGAGAGAGAAATCCTTGTGAAGTCGCAGAAGAAGTATGACGCGGAAAGCGTTTTCAAAGAAATCGTGTTCTCAAGCGTAAAATTGAACGACATTGCGGACGATATGACGGTAAAACTCATCGACGCAAAGGCGAGGGTGTTCGTTCCTCGAGATGAACGGAAAAAAGAGTATGTAACGCCTGCCGTGTTGAGTGTGGCTGAATAGACAGCAAAGTCTGTGTAGAGCAAAACGCGAGAGGCTGAAAAGGGATTGAAAAAAGAGATGTTTTTTCATATCTTGTAAGCATACGATTTTGCATAAAAATAAGGAGTTTGTATGCTTGAAGATTGGAAAGAACCGATTGCCTCGCTCAAGGCTGATATTATGAATG
>ERZ842401.1863-NODE-1863-length-29032-cov-4.447079_pt1 | contig 29032 bp, 27 predicted proteins | sample MGYA00521270_ERZ842401 | MGnify/ENA primary metagenome ERZ842401 (study PRJEB31892, sample SAMEA3878208) | bioreactor metagenome | biome: Moose rumen | place: Sweden | collected 2011-10 | study: EMG produced TPA metagenomics assembly of the PRJEB12797 data set... | reverse complement strand
TTAATTCGATATTAAATAAATTAATAATAATATATAAAAAATTTAATATAAAAAATTAATTATTCATAAAACTAAAAAAAACCAAATAATTATAAAATCAAATTTATTAGTAATTCCTAATTCTTCCATTACAATATTATTTATTAAAGATTTTTCCCCAAAACGAAAATAATAATCAAATGTTTTCCTAATTGCACGGCGAGCAAGATATCTTCCACCTGCTTCATCACCAACGATTTCGCCAATTCCTCCAACTTGTAAAAAGTTGCCTTTTTCATCAATTCCTGATGCAACAGTCCCAGTCCCACAAATGCTACAAGCACCGCTTGAAGAATAGGCTTTAATACCTAAAACAGAATCATTAGAAACAATAAAATCAATAAATCCTAAATCACTAATAACTTTTTCTAAGTTTTCTTTTTGGCTTTTTAAATCACATCCAGCCAAACCAAACACGCTAAAACTAATATCTTTTGGTTGGATATTATTTCTTGTCAGAAAGATGTCAAAAACATCTTTCATTTTTCGGTAAGTACCAGAAAAACTATCGCTTAGTGCTTCATGTGAACATGTCCCACTTCGATAAAAATCTATGAACTTACCTTCGGTATTAAACAAAAAATAATCAGTTTTAGTATTGCCACCATCAACGCCCAAAATATATTTCATATAAAACCTATTTATTTAAATCAGGAAAGAATTCAGGTAAATGCATTTTATGAGCTTCTTTTAATTCATCAAAACAAGGTTTAGCTTTATTATAGTCACCAACTAAAGGATTAATTAATAAGGCTCTCATAGCTTCATCTTCATCGCCAGTTAAGGCTGCCTTCACCGCATGCTTTTCGTATGCTTTTACCATCTTCATAATATCTCTTATATGTTCATTATGGCAATCTGTTTTAATAACCTTGGCACCATCTTTACCAATATAAGCACATACTTCGACCGCATCATTATCATCCATAAATGGAATAGCACCATTATTTAATACATTCACAACTTGAATATCATTAACATCATTATAAATTGAATTGATTAAATTAATAGCAACTTCACTATAACGAGCTCCACCACGCTTACTTAATAATTCTGGTTTAGTATGTAATTCGCTATTAGAATATATATCTAATAATTGTTCTTCGATTTCCATACAAATTTCACCACGACATTTTGGTGCTTCTAATTCTTTCTTTAATTGTTCATCACGATAATAATAATATATTAAATATGATGTAGGAATTGCTCCAACTGTTTTAATTAATTCATGAGAAAAATTAAATTCTGGAATGTTTTGCATTACAGGACCATTTAATCCTTCATTGATTGCATCTTGTAAATAATCTTTACCATTATCACGAATCGCAGTTATCCATGCCAAATGGTTAAGCCCTAAATATTCAACATTGGCATTAGGTAAATTCATTTTCTTCTTAACACTATCAATAGTATTAATTGGAACATTACATAATCCCATCATTTTAATTTTACTATTATTTAATACCGCTTCAGCAATCATTCCTGAAGGATTACTAAAATTTATTAACCAAGCATCAGGACATAATTCTTCCATTCGATGAACGATTTTCATTATTTCAGGAATAGTACGCATTCCTTTAAAGAATCCACCTATACCATTTGTTTCTTGACCAATTAAATTATATTTAAGTGGAATCTTTTCATCTAAAACACGGGCAGGTAATTTACCAACACGAATTTGAGCACATACAAAACTAGCACCAATAATTGCTTTATCCAAATCTTTTGTAAGAATGACTTCACAATCTAAATTAGCAGCTTTAATCATTCTTTGGCACAATCCCCCAACAATATTTAATTTACGATCTTCAATATCCATTAAATAAAGTTTCTTAACTGGAAGAGTATCTTTTTTATTAATAATACCTTCTATTAATTCTGGTGTATATGTAGAACCAGCACCAATAATTGTAATTTTTAATTCTTTTTCCATAACGTACCTCTTTACTAATTAATTATAGCATAATTACTCCAAAAAATAAAGATTATATATTTTTTTATAAAAATAAGCTGGTATAATCCAGCTTATTAATATTTTATAAGATATTAAATAACATGTTCAATAACTTCTATAACTTCGTACATTTCATTAGCATCTTCTTTTTTAGAAGAATTAATAATTTTAGTAACTTTAACTTTTAAAGTTGTTTTATAATAGTTAACTTCTATAATATCTCCTTCTTTTATTTCTTTTGAAGGTTTAGCTATTTTACCATTAACTAAGATCTTTTCATCAAGAGAAGCATCTTTCGCAACTGTACGACGTTTGATAAGCCTAGATAATTTTAAATATTTATCTAATCTCATCAATTATTCCTCTTTTTTGTCATCTTTAGAATTCTTCATAGCTTCTAATTGTTTTTCATAAATAGCTTTTAATTCTTGTTCTTTTTCAGCTGCAATTTTCTTAGCTTCATCATTAGCTTTCTTTCTTTCCCACCAATCAAGTTTACCAGTTGTATAAATCTCGTAAATATCTTCTTTAGTAAGTGTTTCTATTGCAACTAAATGTTGAGCTAAGTTTTCAACTAAATCGCGATGACTAGATAAAATTTCTGTTGCTCGTTTATGACAATCATCAATAATCATACGAACTTCTCTATCGATTTCTAAAGCAACTTGGTCTGAGAAATTCTTTTCAGCTAAATAATCACGACCTAAAAATACGTCATGTTGGGAATTCTCATATTGAATAGGACCTAAATCACTCATACCATATTCAGCAACCATCTTTCTTGCAATTGATGTTGCTCGTTCAATGTCATTATGAGCTCCAGTTGTTATATCATTAGTCATAATTTCTTCAGCAGTTCTACCACCTAATAAACCAACAATCATGTCTAATAAACCTTGTTTAGTATAATTGTATGTTTCTTCATCAGGTGTCATTAATGTATAACCACCAGCTTGTCCACGAGGAACAATTGTTACTTTTTGAACAGTTTCCGCATTTTCAAGTAATAATCCTATTACCGCATGCCCAGATTCATGATAAGCTGTTACTAATTTTTCATGCTCAGTATATTTTCTTGATTTCTTAGCAGGACCCATCATTACTCTATCGATAGCTTCATCGATATCATATATTTTAATTTCACGACGATTATCTCTTGCGGCTAAAAGAGCAGCTTCATTAAGCAAATTCTCTAAATCAGCACCACTAAATCCAGGTGTACGACGAGAAACATCTTCAAGATTAATTTTTGGTGATAATTTTTTATTACGAGAATGAACTTTTAAAATTTCTGTACGAGCTTTAATATCAGGATTACTAATTGTAACCCGACGGTCAAAACGACCAGGACGCATTAAAGCTGGGTCAAGGATATCTACACGGTTTGTAGCAGCCATGACGATAACGCCACTATTTTCTGTAAATCCGTCCATTTCTACAAGCAATTGGTTAAGTGTTTGTTCACGTTCATCGTGACCACCACCTAAACCAGCACCTCTTTGACGACCAACAGCATCAATTTCATCAATGAATAGAATACAAGGAGAATGTTGCTTAGCAGTCTTAAACATATCACGAACACGACTAGCACCAACACCGACGAACATTTCTACAAAATCAGATCCAGAAATAGAGAAGAAAGGTACCTTAGCTTCCCCAGCAACTGCTTTAGCAAGTAATGTTTTACCTGTACCTGGAGGGCCTACTAATAATACGCCTTTAGGAATTCTTGCACCAATTTCTTGATACTTTTTCGGATTCTTTAAAAAGTCAATTATTTCTACAAGTTCTTCTTTTTCTTCATCACACCCCGCAACATCAGCAAATGTCTTTTCTGATTTACGACTTAATTGAGCACGGCTTCTTGCGAAATCAAATGCTTGTTTATTTTGATTAGCGCCATTACGGAATAAATATACAATTACTCCAATAGCAACAACAATCGGAACAACAAGTAGCAATATATCTAACCAATCAACTTTAGTTTGAACTTTTTCAATATTTATGATTGCTGAAGAAATATAATAATCATCAGTCGGATCAATCAATCTATCCACAACACTAGCAGGAACATATAAACTAAAACTCTTCTTTCCTGATTCAGAAATATAAGTTCCTGATAATAAATATTCTGATGCTGATGAAGCAGTTGGTTGCATTGATATTTCAGTTATTTGATTATTTTGAACATAAGCATAAAAATCATTCAAAGTTAATGTATCACTAGTCTTTGAATAACGAGCAAAAAATACCCAAATACCAATAATCAATAATAATGAAATTATAAACAACCCTATATAAGATTTTTTATCTTTTGCTGGTTTATTTTGATTCCCATTCATATATCTAACTATAAACCTCTTTCTTTAAAATTCCAACGTAATCTAAATTACGATATAATTGGTCATAATCTAATCCAAATCCGACAACAAATCCAGGACCAATAGTTTCGCAAACATATTTAGGAGTAACTAAATCTGTTTTCCTTCCTGATGGTTTATCAAGAAGTGCAGCAATTTCACAACTTAATGCTCCTTTATATTTAAATAGATTCATTACTTCTTTTAATGTGTACCCTGTGTCCACAATGTCTTCCACAATTATCACATGTCGATTTTTGACATCAGTTTTAATATCTTTAGTAATTGTAACTAAACCAGTAGAAGATGTGCCATTATAACTTGATACTTCCAAGAAATCCATTTCCATATCACAATCAATATGTTTTATTAATTCTGACATAAAAGGTATACACCCTTTTAATAATCCAACAAGAATTGGTCTTTTATCTTTGTAATCATTAGTTATTTTCATACCTAAATCATGACATTTTGAAACAATCTCATCATGAGATAAAACAATTCTTTCAATTTTACTATCCATATAACCCATAACTTAACCTCTTCTACTTATTAATAATTTTAATTACAATATCATTGTCAACCATATTTCTTAATAAATATGATTTTCTAATACCAAAGATACATAATACTTCTCCATCTTTATCAACAGCCAAAAGCAATTCATCTCTAATCTTTAATGGAACCTTTAATTCTATCAAAATGTCTTTTACTTTTTTATAACCATTCTTTAATAATATTTTATCACCATCTTTTCGATTTCGAATGGTTAATGGTAATTTATCACTATTATACCATAATTCATTTAAATTATTAATTTCATTTTGATTTAAGTCAATTACATTTATTAATAATTTGTCACTAACGTTATAAGTACCTATATTATTTATAACTATGTTTACATTATTAATAATACTATTATCTAATTCTTTTTGGAAATCATAATTAACAATTATTTTATTATATTCAATTATAAATTCAAATTTATTTTTAAAAATTAAATTAAAATTACTCTTCTTACTATGTATTATTTTTAATAATTCCATAATATTAGCATCACTTAAATTATTAGGTTTTAATAATTCAAATAATATTTCTTTTTGCATATAATCATTACATGATATAAATTTATCTTTATAAAACCAAAAGCCTTTATCATTGAATATTATATTATCTAGGATATATTTATCTCTTTGTTCATTTATTATATTACTTGCACTAAATAAGCATAGAGAATATTCCCGTAATTTATTTAAAATATCAGGATTAATCTCCATTAACCTCGGAATTACTTCATGTCTTATTTTATTTCTAGTATAAACTAAAGAATCATTGGATGAATCTTCAAAATAAGTAATATTATTTATTTTTGCATAATCATATATCATCTCTTTAGTAACATCTATTAAAGGTCTAATGACATAATAATTATCATTTTGATAACATTCTTTTATTCCTGCATAACCAGCTAAACTACTACCACGAATAATACGCATAATAATTGTTTCTGACAAATCTTGTAAATGATGGGCAAGAACTAAATAGCTTGCTTGTTCTTTTTCGATTATTTCCTTAAAGAATGTATATCTTTCCTCCCGGGCTTTGCTTTGAAAGTTATCATTTGAATTATCAAAATATAAATCTTTAACATATAATTTAATATTATTTTCTTGACAATAATTAATGATATATTTTTCTTCAATCTCAGATTGAGCTCTCTTATGATGATTTACATGACAAACAATAATATTGTTATTATCAATATTTTTATTTTTAATAAACAAATCTAGTAATACCGATGAATCAACTCCCGTTGATACAGCGATACAAAATTTTTTATTATTGATATCTAAATTATTTCTTTTAAAAAAATTATTCAATAAATCATTCATATTATATATACCATTTATATTATATAATTTATATTTCTATCCAATAGCTCCAGTCATTTCTAGTTTAATAAGTTGATTTAATTCAACCGCATATTCCATTGGTAGTTCTTTTGAGAATGGTTCTATAAATCCCATAACAATCATTTCAAGAGCCTGACTTTCAGTTAATCCTCTACTCATTAAATAGAACATTTGTTCTTCAGAAACTTTTGAAACTGTAGCCTCATGTTCAATTCTTGAAGTTTTGTTTTGTACAAGATTTAAAGGAATTGTATCACTTTTAGAAATACCATCAAGAATAATTGTATCACACTCCACATGGCTTTTGGCATTGCTTGCATTTTTATTATGTTTGACACAACCACGATAATTAACAACGCCACCGCCACGACAAATACTTTTAGAAATGATTGTAGAAGTGGTCTCAGGTGCTAAATGAATCATTTTTGCACCAGTATCTTGATATTGACCTCTTCCAGCGAAAGCAATAGAAATAGTTGTCCCTTTTGCTCCACGACCTGCTAATATACAAGCTGGATATTTCATATTAAGCATTGAACCAATATTTCCATCAATCCAATCCATGTGACCATAATCTAATACTTTAGCTCTTTTTGTAACTAAATTGATTATGTTATTACTCCAGTTTTGTACAGTTGAATAACGACAATATCCATGTTTACCTACATATATTTCCACAACAGCCGCATGCAAAGAATCACGAGAATAAATTGGTGCTGTACATCCTTCAACGTAATTTAAGCTTCCCTCGTCTTCCACAATTATTAGCGTTCTTTCAAATTGACCCATTTGCTCAGAGTTAATACGGAAATATGATTGTAAAGGTTTATCAAGTTTAACACCTTTAGGAACATATATAAAACTTCCACCACTCCAAACTGCAGTATTTAAAGCTGCATATTTATTATCACTATAAGGAACAATCTTGCCAAAATATTCTTTGACTATTTCTGGATATTTTTTTAATGCGGTATCAGTATCACAGAATAATACGCCAACTTTCTCTAGTTCTACAAGTGTATTATGATATACTACTTCAGATTCAAATTGAGTTGAAAGTCCACCTAAATATTTCTTTTCTGATTCGGGTAAGCCTAATTTTTCAAAAGTATCTTTAATTTTCTCTGGTACTTCATCCCAATTAGATCCGACTTTTTCACTCGATTTAATGTAATATGTATAATCATCAAAATCGATATCACTTAGATCAGGTCCCCATTTTGGATTTTGCATTTTAATAAAAGCATTATAAGCATTTACTCTAATTTCCGTCATCCAACTTGGTTCACCTTTATATTCTGATATCTTTTTCACAACATCTAAATTTAAACCTTTACCAGTTGAGAATACCTCTTTGGCATCAGTTGTAAAACCAAATTTATAATCACCAACTATTTTATTAATATCTTCATTATTTGTCTTCATCGATATCACCATCAAGAACTCTTTCTAATGCTTTCCATGGTAATGTTGCGCATTTAATACGGGCAGGAAACTTAGATACGCCTTGATAAGCCATTGCTTCATCTAAATCTTCATTAATATCTTCATCACCTTTAACCATTTCATAGAAATCATTAATAAGTTTTAGTCCTTCTTCAACTGTTTTACCCTTTAATGTTTCCGATAAAACAGACGCTGAAGACATAGAAATAGAACAACCAGAACCAAAATGGTTTATTTCTTTAATAATACCATTTTCGATTTTTGCTTCTACTGTTATGTCGTCCCCACAAGAAGGATTTTTAATATGTACATGATCAAAACCTTTTAATCCGCGATTTCTTGGATTTTTGTAATGATCCATTATCACTTGTCTATATAAGTTTTCTAAATCGCTTCCGTTCATAATTAACTCCAATTATTCTAAATTGAACTTTTTAAAGAAATCAATAGCATCTTTTACTTTACTAATAAATATATCACAATCATGATAAGTATTATAGATATAAAATGAACCTCTTAATGTACCAGGAACATTTAAATATTTTGTAAGCAATTGAGCACAATGATGACCAGCACGCAAGCAAACATTTGCTTGATCAAATATTGTAGCCGCATCATGAGGATGAACACCATTAATATTAAAACTAATAATTGGTAATTCCGGATTAGTATTATAAATTGTTATACCATCTAATTTCTTTAATTTATCTATTGTATAATCATATAACGCTTTAGTATGCTTATGAATTTTTTCATAAGTAATTCTATTTATATAACGTATTGCTTCCATTAATCCGATTACTTCTGCTATAGCTGGAGTACCTGTTTCAAATCCCCATGGAGCATCTTTAACTTCACAACTTGTTTTCGATACATCTTCATTCATATCGCCACCATAATAAAGTGGTTTTAATTGTTTTAAGATTTTCTTTTTTCCATATAAAACCCCAACTCCAGTTGGGCCCATCATTTTATGGCCAGAAAATGCTAAAAAGTCACAATCAAGATCCAAAACATCTACTCTTGTATGAGCAACTGCCTGGGCAGCATCACAAATAACAATTCCGCCAACTTCATGAGTTAAAGAAGCAATTTCTTTTATTGGGCTCATATAACCCATAACATTACTATAATAATTTATAGCCACAACCTTAACTTTATCATCCAAAACTTTTTTAAAGTTTTCAATTGTTATTCTTCCAGTATTATCTAATGGAATAAATCTAATCTCTAAGCCTAATTCTTTAGATAAATTAAGCCATGGTAAGAAAGATGAATGATGCTCTAGTTCTGATGTGATAATTACATCACCTTTTTTTAGTTTTTGCTTTCCATATGTTAGAGCACATAAATTTAAAGCTTCGCTAGCATTACGAACGAATATAATTTCACTTGAATCTTTGGCATTAATAAATTCTTTTACTACTTCGCGAGCTTCATCATATAAACTTGTAGCCTTATAACTTAATTCATATACTCCACGATGGATATTTACTCCACAAGTATTATAATATTCGTTCATTTTATTTAAAACACAACGAGGTTTTAATGATGTAGCACAACTATCCAGATAAACCATATCTGGATTATTAATATATATTAAGAAATCATCACGTATTTTATTTAGCTCAGGTTCACTTTCATCAGGATCATATAATCCTAACGCTTCTTCATCTAAACCTGTATCTTCAATCCATATTCTTCGAAATTCTGGATTTTTCATGCATTTCTTTAAATAATCTTTAAATAGCATATTTATCTACCTTTTATAAAAACTTATTTATTTCTTCTCGATAATAATCAACTATTTTTTGCCCAAATCCTAATTCTAAAATTTTCTCAAAAACAGGATTTAAGAATCCTCCAATAATTAATTGTTCACTAGTTAGTCTTGTTAATCCTCTACTCATTAAATAATATAACTCTTCTTCATCAATTGCACCAATTCCTGCACCATGACTAGCTAGACAATCATATTCGTCAATTTGTAACCATGGATTAGCTTCAATTGAACTTTCAAGATCTAATAATATTCCTTTTGATTTTTGGCGAACATTAGTTCTTTTAGCACCACGTGCTATAAAACCATTGGTATTAATAGTCATTTTTGATCCACCTTTACAAATTCCATAATTAGTCATAATTGATTCAGAATCTTTATAAAGATGGGAAACTTTACTATTTATATCAAGATTTTCTTTCGATGAATTGATATATACATTATAATTTAATAATTTGCCATTATTACTATTTAATTCGCTATTATCTATTTCCTTTGCATCACTACTAAATATAGTTATCTTCATATTATCAATAGTCGAATTAGTATTTAATTTAGTGAAATTATTAATATTAATTTTTAAATTTTCTTTGCTTGATTCAATAGAAACAATATTAAGTGAACTATTATCATTAACATAAATATTTCTATTTATAGTACATGAATTATTTATATGTAATAATTCTAATATTGTAACAGAAACATTGGTAAATAAATCATAATTAATATTAGTATCACTATCTATATCATGAATTAATATAATTTTTTGATCATTTTTAAAACTTAATGATTCTAAATTAATGTTACTTTCTTTTATTAATCCATTATGCATATAGCAATAATTATTATTTTCTTTAATAAAATCTAGTAACATAATTATTTATTACCTTCTTTATTTTTCGTATTAATAGCACATGAACCAAGGCTGACTCTTGGAGTAGTATTGATTGGTGTTACAATTCCTAATTCTTCCTTAATCCAGTCATATCCATTAGCATCAATTTTCTCGATTAATTCTTGTCCACCAGTCATAACAATTCTACCATCCATCATGATATGAACATAATCAGGCTTAATATAATCAAGTAATCTTTGGTAATGAGTGATAACAATTGCTCCAAAGTTATCTCCACGCATCTTATCTACGTTTTCCCCAACAATCTTCAAAGCATCAACATCAAGGCCAGAATCTATTTCCTCAAGAATAGCAAAATTAGGTTTTAATAATTTCATTTGTAATATTTCATTACGTTTTCTTTCTCCACCACTAAAACCTTCATTTAAATAACGATGAGGTAAATCTTCATTCATCTTTAAATCTTTTACAGCACTTTCCATTTCTTTGATGAACTTAAATAATTTAATATGTTCACCTTCAGGAAGACGTGCTTGCATAGCAGTCTTGATAAAATCAGAATTAGTTACACCACTAATTTCATTAGGGTATTGCATTGCCAAAAAGATACCTTTACGACTTCTTTCATCAACAGTCATACTAGTAACATCTTCACCATCCAAAAGAATCTCACCTTCTGTAACAGCATATTTGTAATGACCCATAATCGTTCCCGCAAGTGTACTTTTACCAGTGCCATTAGGTCCCATTATTGCATGAACTTCTCCAGTCTTAACTGTTAAATCAACACCTTTTAATATTTCTTTTGTATTGACACTTTCTTTGTCCACAACACTAACATGTAAATTTTTAATTTCTAATGTTCTATCCATAATTATACCTAACCATTAATCAATATTTTGTACCCATGAATCATAATATGAAAATACATCATTGTAATCATCACCTAATTCATCAGTAACTTCTTTATCATTTATCGTATTTTTCATCATTTCAACACATTTATTCTGTAATTCATTTAGTTCATCTTTCTTTTTTAAAGGTTCAACTAAAAGCTTTTGCCATTCTGTATCTTTTTTATTATATTTTTTTATAGCTATAATCAATCTAACGATAAAATAGATTAAAAAAGAAATGCTCAATCCTAAAGATATTCCAATCCAATATTCGTTCTTAATTTCAAACAATAAAAGTAACAATACAACCCCAAACACAACACATCCAAATATTGTTACAAGCCAAGAATATTTTTTCTTTTTTTTCTTTAAAGTTGCTATTTCCGGCCAAAAGGCATAATTGATTTCATTAAGTTCTTCTGTGCATTCATTTCTTAACGCATCAATTCTTTTATTGAGTTTCTTAATTTCTTCTATTGAATCCATAAAATTCACCTTTTTATAACATTTATTTATTATATCACAGTTTGTCAACTTTTGAAAGATTTAAATATTTTTTATAATAATAGTTTTAAGAAAAACGTTATTTACTAAAATTAAGCATTAAAAAACCCATTAGTTTTCTAATGAGTTTTTTGTAATTATTCGATTTTATCTATGAATAGCATGGAAGCAAACGCCAACACTATCTGGTCCACAATGAGATCCAGCAGTAGGGTTAACAACCACATATTCAATATCTAAATTATCACCAAATGATTCTTTTAAGAACTTTTCAAGCTTTCGTGCTATTTCCATACAATCACTATGTCCAATAATGATTTTGTGATTATAAATATCATCCTGTAATTCTTTCACAATATTAACTATTCTTTGTAAACTCTTTACTCTTCCACGAGCTTTGCCAACACTTGTCATCATTCCTTCTTGACTCATATAAATAATTGGATGAAAGCCAAGTAAATTTCCCATAACAGCTGATAAATTACCAACACGGCCACTTGCTCTAAAGAAATTTAAATTGTCTGCGTAAAAATATACAGCGGTTTTATCAATTTCGGTTCTGCTCCATTCCATTACTTCTTCTAATGTTGCACCTTTTTTAAATAGCTCACCAATTTCACAAACTATTGCATAAGAAATAATAGTAATCCCTTTAGTATCAATTAAATAAACATTTCTATCCGGATATTTTTCTTTTAATTCATCTAAAGCAATATCCAATGCATTAAATGTACCACTCATGGCTCGTGAAAAATGAACATAAAGGATATCATTACCTTCTTTTAAAAATGGTTCAAAGTAATCAACATAAGCTTGAGGAGAAATAGCAGAAGTCTTTGGTAGAACTCCTTTTCTTAATTGATTATAAAATGCTTTGCTATCAAATTCATCAAAATCCTGGTAAGGATATGTTTCTTTATCATCAATTGTATAAGGCATACTTATTAAATGATATCCATATTCACTCGCTTTTTTTGGAGTAATATCACAATCAGTGTCTGTAAATAAAACTAACATTTGAGTTCCGTCCCTTTTTAAAAAATTAGATAAAAAATTAATTTTATCTAATTTTATTATAATTATTTATTTTTAAAAAACAATCTACTATCCAAAAATCAATTCTACGAATTAGAGAATTAAAATCTACTCTTCCAAACCTTAGGATTTAATAAAATTATTAGTGGGAATATTTCTAATCTTCCAGCAATCATTTCTAATGATAAAATAAATTTAGATAAATTAGAAAAACTACTAAATCCACCGGCTGGTCCAATTAATTTAGTAACACCAGGACCAACATTACTAATACAAGTTAGGGAAGCTGAAAAGCAATCAGCTAAAGTTAAATCATGATTATAGAACCAATCAATTGATACCAGTACTCCACAGATAACAACAATTAAAATATGAAATATCATGTAAGAATATACAGAGCTTACTACTTCATCATTTACTGGTTTACCATCCACATTTATGGCTTTAACTTTACGTGGATTAATAAGTTGTCTTATCTTATTTATTAATGATTTAACTAAAATAATTAATCTACTTACTTTAATACCACCGGCTGTTGAGCCAGCGCAACCACCTATAATTGTAAGAATAACAATAATGCATCTAGATATTAATGGCCAAGATGTAAAGTCTACATTACCATAGCCGGTTGTACTCATTATAGTAGCGGTTGTAAATAACGAATAACGGAATAGTTCTTCAATATTTGTATATACTTTTATTAAGCTTAACATTAATAAACCAATGCTAACAAAATAAATACCAAAGAACCATTTTATTTCTTCGTTTGCAAATACATCTTTAATTTTACCAATTATTAATAAATAAAATATTGTAAAGTTAAGACTAAATAAAGTCATATATATACTTATAACATATTGACTATATTTTGTATATAAACTAAGTCCAACAATTAATTCCCCTGATTCAGTTAATACAGGGTTATCAATACCAAATCCACCAGTGCCAGCACAACCAAACATATATATAAAGCTATTAAATAAAGTCATTTTATCATCTTTACCAAGCCATAAAAATAAAACCATGGAAATTGATAAAACAACATAAATAATATAAAGAATTCTTGTGGTGACGCGGGTACGAGAAGTAAGTTTATTAACAGTTGGTCCAGGTGACTCAGCACGTAAAATATGAACAGCTGAGCCTTCTTTACTTTCAGGAATAATTGCAAGTATGAATACTAGTATTCCCATACCACCAATCCAATGAGAAAATGATCTCCAGAATTGTATTGAATGGCTTAATGCTTCCACATCACGGCAAACACTAGCACCAGTTGTGGTGAAGCCTGATGAAATTTCAAAAAACGAATCAAAGAAAGCATTCACATAATCTAAGAAAGTAGCAGTATCACCAGTTTTATAAACAAAGTCTCCACTAATAATTAATGGTAGAGCACCAGTAATTGACATGATAATCCATGACGCAGCAACAATTATAAAACCTTCCTTGGCACTAACCGCATTATCACTCGCTTTTTTATAAGTGAATAATATACCAATAAGTATTTGCAAAACAATAGGAATTACAAAACTTATTATATATTTAAAGCTTCCTCCATCTTCTTTATAATAGATTATGGCAACAATTAATGGTAGAACCATTAATATCGCCACAAGTATTAATATTTTACCTAAAATATTTCTTATTAATGGTCTATTCATTACTTACTCCAATATATCATCTAAATCATTAATGATTTGTTTCGCAGTAACAATAATTACTGAATCATATGCTTCAATAACATCATTACCACCTGGAATAATAACATCACCATCATGAATAATACAAGCAATTAAGATATCTTTTTTAATTCTTAAATCACGAATTCTTGTATTAATTAATTTACTATTTTCTTTTACATTTAATTCTAATGCTTCAACTTGATTATTAACAAGTTTATATAATGTTACTAAATTATTACCTCTTAAATTGCTTCTACTACGGATATAACTAATTACTCGAGATGAAGTAATCTCTTTTGGTTTAATAACGCTTATTCCACCAATCGCTTCCACAATATCAGCGAAACTACTTTTACTTACTTTTATAATTGTTTTTAAATTAGTAATAGAATTAGCATACATTGAAAGAATAATATTTTCTTCATCATTGCCAGTTAAAGCAATGAAAGCATCGCTTTCTAATAAACCTTCTTCAATTAAAGTATTCTTATTAGTTCCATCACCATGAATAATTGATGCACTTGGTAATAATTGACTTAGTTCAACACAACGATCATGATTTGACTCAATGATCTTTACATTATATTTATTCCTAATTAAGAATGAACCTAAATATAAAGCTATTTTTCCTCCCCCAACAATCATAATATTGTGTAATTTATTATCAACTAAATCTAATTTATGCAAAAATGAACGAATACCAGATTTACTTGCCGTGATATGAATTTTATCACCTTCATGAATAATAAATCGTCCAGTCGGGATAATAACTTCTTCACCTCTTTGAACGGCACAAATTAATATTTGTACATTATATTGATTATGAATATCACTTAATGATTGTCCAATTAGAGGGCTTTTCTTTGGAATATATAATTCAACTAAGTCGACACGGCCTTTCGCAAAACTATCAACACGTATAGCTTGAGGGAAATTAATTATTTTCATAATTTCCATTGCGGACTCAAGTTCAGGATTGATGACCATATTAATACCCAAATCTTTTTGGATCAAATCGATTTGTTTAGAATAATCATAGTCACGAACACGAGCAATAGTAGCTTTAGCGCCAAGTTTTTTGGCAACTAAACATGAAAGAATATTAGTCTCATCCGATGAAGTTGCTGAAACTACAAGATTAGCTGTACCTACACCAGCATTCTTTTGTGTTATGTAACTAGCACCATTACCAGTAATTCCCATGACATCATATGTATTAATTATTTCGTCAATGTTTTCAGCTGATTTATCGATTACTATTACTGTATGACCTTCTTTTACTGTTTGTTCAATAATAGCACGTCCAACTTTTCCATTCCCTATAACCACAATTTTCATATAATATATACTCCAATACAATTCGCTAAACTTTAATTATTATATCATTTTACCCCTTAATAGTCAATAAGACAAAAATAAAAGATGGAGCAAAATCCATCTTGTAATTCTTGTTATTTATTATTATAATTTATAATTTTTAATAACTCTCTTAAATCATGAATAATATATGTTGGCTTTAGTTCTGTTTCTAGATTATTTATATTGTACCATGCAGTATCTATACCATATTTGATGCCACCAATTATATCAGCTGTTAGGCTATCACCAATTAAGAGTACTTCTTCTTTATTTACAATATTTAAATCATTTAAGACATAATCAAAAAATCCTGGTTCTGGTTTTTGGATACCAATTGTTTCAGAAATATAAACTTTTGATATTGCATTAAAAAATGTTGATTTGGCAATTCTTTCCAATTGGGTTTTTCGAACCCCATTAGTCACAATAACAGAATAGCATATACCATCTAACTCACTTAATACATAATTAGAATAAGGCATTTCTTCAGCTTCATCAGTTAATGAAAACAAATAAAAATCATTGACTTCTTGAGGATTGATATTTTGAAAGCCATCAAGTTTATTAAAAAAATCACGAAAACGATAAACAATTAAATCTTTTTTCTCAATTTCTTTTCGTTCATACATTTCCCAATATTTTTGATTAATCTTTCGGAATTCGCTAATATTTTCTTTACTAATTGGAACATTATATTTTTGAAATGTTTTCTTTAAACTTCTTTCTTCCGCAGCATCAAAATCTAATAAAGTGTTGTCTAAATCAAATAATAAATATTTATACATCTTCTATTACAACACCTTTTAAATGCCAACTATATGCTTTTTCTATTTTCACATTTACAAGTTTACCAATTAAATCTTTTGATCCTTTAAAATTAACAAGTTTTTCATGCTTAGTATAACCACATAACATTTCATCATCTTTTTCACTAACGCCATCGACTAATACTTCTAAAGTTTCACCTTCAAAACGTTTATTCCCTCTTAAAAAGCCTTCATTGATTAATTCATTTAAAGTTAATAATCTTTGTTTCTTTTCATCTTCAGTTAATAAGTTTTCCATTTTATAAGCAGGAGTACCAACACGAGGTGAAAAGATAAATGTAAATGCTCCTTCGAAATTAGATTTTCTTACTAAATCTAAAGTTTCATTAAAATCCTCATCTGTTTCTCCTGGAAAAGCGACTATAATATCAGTTGTTATGGAAATACCTGGAACATATTCATTTAATAATCGAACTTTCTCTAAATATTCTTCCTTAGTATATTTTCGATTCATTCTCTTTAGAATAGTATTAGATCCACTTTGAACAGGTAAATGCAAATGTGGCATTATATTGCCACCTTTACCCATTACCTTAATTGTTTCTAAATCTAAATCTCTCGGATGAGATGTGGTAAAGCGAATACGTTTAATATCAGTTTTATTTAAATCATCTAATAAATTACTAAATGTATAATTAATATTTAAATCTTTTCCATAAGCATTTACATTTTGACCAAGAAGTGTAACTTCTATATAACCATCTTTTGCAAGTTCTTCAACTTCACGAATAATATCTTTGGGCATTCTTGATCTTTCCCGTCCTCTTGTATAAGGAACTATACAATATGTACAAAATTCATCACATCCGTACATAATATTAACCCAAGCTTTTTTATTGCTTTCCCTACGAACAGGAACTTCTTCGACGATATCACCTTCATATGATAGAACATCAATGATTCTACAAGGATTATTTGTAACTTCATATAAATATTCACCTAACATATGAATATTATGAGTGCCAAATACCAAATCAACTTGAGGATATTTATCGTGAATTGTATTAACAACATGTTCTTCTTGACTCATGCATCCACAAATAGCCATGATTAAACCAGGGCGACTTTTCTTAAGAGATTTAATTCTTCCAAGTTCACCAAAAACCCGGTTTTCAGCATTTTCTCTAATTGCACAAGTATTAAAAATAATCACATCAGCGGCTTCATCATTATCAACTCTTTTATATCCCATTGATTCCAAGATTCCTGCCATCTTTTCGCTGTCAGCGAGATTTCCTTGGCAACCATAAGTTTTAATATGATAAGTCTTACCATTACCAAAACCAATTAATTTAGGATCTAAATCAAAATGATAAATTTTAGCTTCTTTATTAATACGCATCCTTGCATCTTTTAACGATGGCATTTTTATTATCTTGTATTTCTTTTTAATTTTTTTTACTTTTTTATCTTCCATAATCTTTACCTATATTAGAATATCTGCTTCTTTAATAAAATCAAATTCTTCGTAATACTTTTTCGTATCAAAATCAATTATTTCTTTATCTTTATTTCTTCTTTCAATCATTTCCGGACTTGCAATAGTAAAAGCTAAATAATTATAATACTTCCTTAGAAAATTAATATAACTATATCTACCTTCTACTATTACCACATCTTTTATTTCAATGATTCTTTTATAACTTGCATTACGATATGAACAATCAATTTCGATTTTTTTATTTATTTTTAATGATGCTAATAATTTATCTAAATAATATATATCCACTTCATCAATATGAAATACCGATACATCAAGCAATTTACTAGATATAGTACTTTTACCACTATAAGGTAAACCATCTAAAGCAATAAAAATAATATCATTATTATTTCTATTCTTTCTTTTTTCTTCAATAAATTTACTTAATTTATATACTCGATAATATGTGGGTATATAATCAAAATAACAAACACGATAATGAGGATGATATGTACTTCGATATAGTTCACTATGACTTGGTACAGTTTGATAAAATTTTGTTAAGCCATATTCTTCTAAATATTTATAATAATCTTTATTTAATTTGCATTCACTACTTTTTTTAAATATTTCAAATAATTCTATAACATCAAACGAAAAACATTCAAGATTTACTCTCACCACATCAATATCAATAAATTCATATAATGGCTTATTTAAACTTAAATTAAATGCTTCATCAAGTTCTTTTCTTAAATAATCAAGTGCATCTAAAGAAACAAAATGGCCACTTAAATAACTGGCTTGATATATTTCTTTATATATATCGATTTCTTTAGTAAGTGGATAACGAACTAAGTTTCTTGAAATAAAATTTTTTATCGTTATTTTCCCCATATTGCATAATAATCATCATCAGTCATGGCATAACACACTAAATCATGAATAGTTCCATCATAAGAAAGATAGCCATTTTTTTTAATACATTCAAATTTAAAACCTAAAGCTTCACAAACTCTTTGTGAAGGTATGTTATTAACAAATGATGAGCACTCAATCCTTTTTAATTGTAACTCCCTAAATCCCCATTCAATTACTTTCTTCCCAGATTCTTTAGCATAACCATTGCCCCAATAATTAGGGTTAATAGTATAACCAAGCTCAGCTTTAAATCTTGGAGTATAAGTATGTAGTTCAACCGTCCCAATCATTTTTAAATTTGATTTTAAAACAATTGCAAAAACTCCCAATTGACCATATTTAGGTTTCGAGTTATACATTTTAATAACTTCACGTGTATGAGTTAAGTTTTGATGTGGTTCCCATCCGGCATTAGGACCAATATAGGATAAGGAAGCATATTCATACATATCATGAATATCTTTTTCTCGTATTTCTCGAAGTATTAAGTTTTCTGTTTCAAATACCGGTAGTGTCTTCATAATTAGCACCTTAAATTGATATTATTATTTTAATACAAACTAATTCATAAAACAAGAAAAAAATGAATAAGTAAAAATACTTATTCATATTATTCATTCAACAATTCGTATTCTTCTAATACTTTTTGCTTTATAGGTTTTATCATCAATATCTAATATTATTCCACAGAATTGACTTTTTCCTTCATCTTGAGGCTCAAATCTTTGCATTGATTCATTTAAATACCTATCAATGATGATATCCTTTTTAACACCGATTACACCTTCAAGAGGTCCTGTCATGCCAACATCAGTTATATAAGCTGTTCCACCTTCTAATATTCTTTCATCAGAAGTTTGCACATGAGTATGAGTTCCATATATACAAGTTACTTTTCCATCGAAAGCATAACCAAATGCAACTTTTTCACTAGTACTTTCAGTATGAAAATCAATTATTATAATATCACTATCAATAGTTTTTAATAATTCTTGTGTTGCTTTAAATGGATTATTAACTTCTGTTTTCATAAACACTTGCCCAAGCATCTGAATAACTGTTATTTTTATATTATTATAATTAACAGTTAAATATCCTTTACCAGGTGTTTCTTCAATATAATTATATGGTCTAACTAAACATTTAGCATCATCAATTATATTTAAAATACTTTTTTGGTCAAAAGTATGATTACCCATAGTAATAACATTAACACCTTGATTTAAAAGCCATAGATAATGACCTTCATTCATTCCTTTACCATGAGATATATTTTCCCCATTGCAAATAATAAAATTGATTTTCTCTTCACTTTTTATTTTTTTTATATTTCTTTCTAAACTGGCTCGACCTAATTTAGAAAAAACATCACCGATGATTAATATTTTCATAGTGTACCTTCTTATAAAAAAGTTTCTAGATAATTCTAGAAACTTTAATTTTCATCTTTAATTATTTAGCAGTTTCTTGAACTCTTGTTTCTCGTATTACAGTTACCTTAATAACACCAGGATAAGTTAAAGTATTTTCTATCTTGATACGAATATCACGTGCTAGTTTATAAGCAAGAGTATCGTCAACTTCAGTTGGTTTTACTAAAACACGAATTTCACGACCAGCTTGTAATGCGTATGATTTCTCAACACCTTTGAATTCATTACATATTTCTTCAAGTGCCATTAATCTCTTAATGTAATTATCTAAAGATTCTGATCTTGCACCAGGTCTAGCAGCAGATAGTGTATCAGCTGCTGCAACTAATTGAGCAATAATTGTTTTTGCTTCCACATCTCCATGATGAGATGCAATCGCATCAATAACTGTTGCATTTTCATGATAACGTGTTGCTAGTTCAACACCAATATCTACGTGACTTCCTTCTAATTCATGATCTGATGATTTACCAATATCATGTAATAACCCTGCACGGCGGGCTAAGATTTCATTTTCACCTATTTCGGCTGCTAATTTACCAGCCAAATAAGCAACTTCTAAAGAATGTGATAAAGCGTTTTGACCATAACTTGTACGGAATTTTAAACGACCAATTAATTTAACCATTTCTGGATGAACTTTACCAATTCCTGTATCAAATACAGCTTTTTCACCAACTTCTCTTAATTCATTATCCAATTCTTTTTTGAATTTAGAAACTAGTTCTTCAATTCTTGATGGTTGAATACGACCATCAGAAATTAATGCTTCTAAAGTTCTACGAGCAATCTCTCGTCTAATAGGATCAAAACTAGATAAAACTACAGCTTCTGGAGTATCATCAATAATTAGATCAACACCAGTAGATGCTTCAATCGCTTTAATGTTTCGCCCTTCACGGCCAATAATACGGCCTTTCATTTCATCATTTGGTAGTGGAACTACCGATACAGTTTTTTCGCTAATAGCTTCATTGGCATACTGCTGAATAGCGTTTGCAAGTAATACTTGAGCTTTTTTTGCACTTTCTAACTTAGCTTTTTCCTCATTCTCTTTGATAACAACTGCTATCTCTTGAGCCATTTCATCTTCAACACGTTCCAAAATAATCTTTTTGGCATCCTCAGTTTTTAGGCCAGAAATTTCGATTAATTTCTTGTTTTGTTCCTCAATTAATTTGTCAACTTTGGCATATTGCTTATCCAATTCTGATTTCTTTTGATCAATCTTTGATTCTTTAGTATTTAATGATTCTTCACGTTTGTCTAAATTAGTACTACGTGTATCTAATCTTTCTTCACGTTGAACTAATTTTTGTTCTGATTCACTAACAACTTTCTTACGATCTTTAATTTCTTTGTCCGCATCAATTTTTAATTGCTTAATTTCTTTTTCATTGTCTTGTTTCAACTTAAAAATTTCTTGTTTAGTTTCTAAAAGACTTTTTTTACGATTTTCTTCAGCAAGTTTTTTTGCATCATCAATAATTTTATTAGCGTCTTTATTAGCTTTTTTGACCCTAAATTTAATTATCAAATAGCCAAAAAAGGCGCCCGCGATAAGACAACCCAAACAGATGACGATAATAAGAGGAGCTTTAACATCGGCCAATACAACGTTAATTAACATCTCTATCCTCCGTTTGAACAATATAATATTAAAAATATAATAAAAAAATATATAATATATGTAAAATAAAAATTAAATAATTTAATATATATGAATGATTTAAATTTGATTAAACCATTAAAAATTATAACTTTTTTACTACATTTTGATTATACAACATTTATTATATTATGTCAAATAAATATTTTTTTTATTTTTCTTTTGAGTTTTTTTAAAAAAAGAGGCCATATGGCCTCATATCTTTTATTCTGCATTATACTTATCGTAAATTTTATCTAGTACTTCTTGCATTAAATTTGGATTTTGTGCTAAATATTCTTTAATATTTTCTCTTCCTTGGCCAAGTTTCTCATCATTATAACTGAACCATGAACCACTCTTTTCAATAATTCCATATTTAACAGCCATATCCAATACTTCGCCTTCTTTGTTTATGCCTTTACCATACATTAAATCAACATCACAACTTCTAAATGGTGGAGCAACTTTGTTTTTTACAACTTTAACTCTTGTTAAGTTACCAACAGCTTCATCACCACGTTTAATTTGCTCAACACGACGGATATCAAGTCTAACAGATGCATAGAATTTTAATGCTCGACCACCAGATGTCGTTTCAGGCGAACCAAACATAACTCCGACTTTTTCTCTTATTTGGTTAATAAATATAGCTACAGTATTACTTTTATTTATTGCACCACTAAGTTTTCTCATAGCTTGGCTCATTAATCGAGCTTGAATACCGATATGACTATCACCCATATCACCATCGATTTCCGCTTTAGGTACTAAAGCTGCAACTGAGTCCACAACGCATATAGCGATAGCTCCACTTCTAATTAATTGATCAGCAATTTCTAATGCTTGTTCACCGGTATCAGGTTGAGACACGATTAAGTTATCCACATCAACTCCTAATGCGTGAGCATATCGAGGATCAAGGGCATGTTCAGCATCGATGAATGCGGCAATGCCACCTTGTTTTTGTGCTTCTGCAATTGCATGAAGAGCAAATGTTGTTTTACCACTACTTTCAGGTCCATATATTTCAATAATTCTACCTTTAGGGTATCCACCAACACCAAGGGCTAAATCTAAAGAAACTGAACCAGTTGGGATAACTTCCATCTTTTCATGAACTTTATCGCCTAAACGCATTACAGAACCTTTACCAAATTGTTTTTCTATTTCTTTTACAGCCTGTTCCAAAGCTTTGTTTTTATCTTCTGCCATAATATTTCCTTCCTCAAATTTATTATTTTTCTTTTAATACATAACCAAATTTTACGAAATAATCAATTCCAGATATTATAGTAAATAAAGTTGCAATACTAATAAGAACTAAAGCAGTTATATCACGAGCATTAGGCCCAATAAATGTAAATGGATAACAATCAATAATCAAGAAAATAATCATTACCATTTGGGTAACAGTTTTTATTTTTCCTAAATATCCCGCCGCAATAACTTCATGTTTCCCCGCCGCAATAACTCTTAATCCTGTAACAGCGAATTCTCTTGATAAAATGACGATAATTGCAAATCCCATTTTGATTCCAAATGGTGAAAACTTACCATGTTCTAGTAAGCTAATCATTGTAGCCATGACTAATAACTTATCAGCTAAAGGATCCATAAATTTACCAAAATCAGTTACAAGATTGTATTTTCTAGCGATATGCCCATCTAAATAATCAGTAAAAGATGCCAAAGCAAAAACTATTAACAAAAGTAAATCTTGTAAATTTACTGATTGAAATATGGTTATTTTTTCTAAAGCATCAATCATTGAAATTACAATAACAATTGGTATAGCACACATTCTACAAATTGTTAGTTTATTAGGTAGATTCATTATCATCACTTCCTTATATATCTTATTATATCAAATTATAATCAAAAAGTAAATAATTAAACCGAGACTAAATATATTATTTTTATTTTATTCGTCACTTTCTTCATCGACTAAAGTATCTTTAAGATAAGTGGTTGGATATACTTGATTAATACTTTTAAATACTGGAAGTAATAATATTAATAGCACAGCCACAATTCCACAGCTTGGTCCGACATAAGCAACATTATAAGCAAATGCAGCACCAAAATTATAATGATAAAAAATCATCGAATCAATTGTTCCACACATTGTTCTAATTACAAATACTATTACCATTGATAAGATAATAAATGCAATAGAGATAACTTTGTTTAAAGCTGTTTTCTTACTAAAGTTTTTGAAAATTGTAACTCCAAATAAAGCTGCTATGGCAACAGAGCCAAAAGCAAGAAAATATTCAAAAGGGAAAAATTGAAAACCATAACCATCAATTAAACAAGTAATAAAACCAAATACAACACCACCAGCGATAAATCCTTTAAACCATCCATGACGATAAGCAACAACCATTAATGGAAGTAAGGCAATATTAATACTACCACCTGTTGCCCCAATTGGAATTTTTACAAAAGTATCCAAAGCAATAGCTAGTGCACACATAACCCCCATTTCCACAATATCAAAAACAGAAAACTTAAATAAACTTGACTTCATTTTAAACTCCTTTCAAATTTTTTATTATTTTTTTATTAATAATTTTATTAAAATAAAAACCTATTCTCTAGATAATAGAAAATAGGCATAGAAAAAAATAAATTTAATTCCTACGCTAGCATTATCTAGATCAGGTTTAATGGTCGTTATTTAAATAACCTCTCAGCTTTCGCTCCCATTTAAATTTTTATATAATTTTTTTATATAATTACTACATGTGATTGCGGAAAGCCATGCAAAATATAGATTATATCCTCCACTTGCTCCATCAACATTAAGTAATTCTCCTAAAATAAATAAGTTCTTATGATTAATTACTTCAAAATTATGATTAACTAAATTAGTTTCTACTCCACCCAAAGTGATTTGTGAATCATTAAATCCCTTTTTATTTTTGATTGTGAAAGTATAATTCTTAATAACATGAGGAATACTTTCATTAAGCTTTTTGCTACGCTTAATAATATCTAAAGCAATCATTTTTGGAAATATTCCTTCTAAAGAATCAAGTGGATTATCATAATCAATTAATTTAAATAAATCTTCCTCTTGATATTCTTTCATTAAATCAAAAGAAATAGTATCTCCTTTATCACAAAATCTTGATACATCTAAGACAATAATACCCGATATACCATCATCTTTAAAAAGTAATTCACCATCTAAACTATATCCATTTATAACTGTTGAACATTTAATTCTTAATCCGCTACAAGATTTAGTATCTTCTAATACTTCAAGAGGAACTAAACCTGGCGTGAGTTTTGTTACTGTTAAACCTAATTCTTTAACTAATTCATAACCATTAGTTTTTTCTTGGGAATTAGATCCAGTCGCAATAATTAATTTATCAAATTTATAAACATTGCTATTTGTATAAACAATATATTTATCATTATCTTTTTTGATATGTAAAACTTTCTCATTTACTTTTACATTAATGCCTAATTTATTAATATGTTTTAATAAAATATTTACAACTGTTTTACTTTGTTCACTATAAGGATAAACCCTGCCTAATGATAATTCTTTTAATACAATACCTAAATTACTTAATTCTTGATAGACATTAATATTTTGATTTTCTATTAAAGAATAATCATTATAATAAATACTAGAAATATTATTATTCATGATATTGCATTTACCATTACCAGTTTTTAAAACTTTTTTTAATAAACGATCATTTTGTTCAATAATGGTAACATTAAAATCTTTATTCTCTTTTAATTTGATAGCACATAATACTCCAGATGCGCCACCACCAATTATCCCTATATTCATACTCATCACTACAATCTTAATTTACTATTATTATACTCTTTTTTTTGCCATAAAACAATTACATATATGAGTTTTTTTATTTTATACTTGCATTTTTTAATTAACAATGATATAATATCATAGTAAAAATTACGGAGGAAGTTACAATGGCAAACATTAAGCAACAAAAAAAGCGTAACATTACTAACGAAAAAAATAGAGTTAAAAATGCTTCTTTCAAATCATCTGTAAAAACTGCTATCAAAAAAGTTGAAGCAGCTGTAGCTAGTAAAAACAAAGAAGAAGCTAATCGTAATCTAGTTTTCGCATACAAGAAATTAGATAAAGGTTTAGCAAAAGGTATTTACCATAAGAACTTCGTAGCTCGAAACAAATCTCGTTTAGCATTGTTAGTTAATAGTTTATAAAAAAACATCTGAATACAGATGTTTTTTTTATATTCCTAATAAATATTGTTCAAATCCAACTTTTTTATCAATTTGCCCACTTTTTATTTTTAAATCAAGCGTTGCTAATTTACTTACATTGCTTTCAATTTCTTTCAAAGTATAATTTGATGCATTTTTAAGCATGTAATAAACCCTATTAGGATTTAAATGCATTTTCGAAGCAATACGGTTTTGGTTAAGTCCTTCTTCATCCAATATTTTCACAAGCAAAATATCTTTAAATGATTTAGTAATTAAATTAATTAATACTGTTACATCTTTTTCATATCTTGTTAGTTCTTGATAGATTTGAATTACTTTCGTTTTATCTTTGTCAAAAATTGCATTACTTAAACTATAGATATCGTTTTGCCCACCTTTACATAATAATTTGCGAGCAATACTTTCAGTTATAACACCATTTTCCCCAACATAAGTAATTATCTTATCAACTTCGTTTTTCGCAAGATCTAGATTAATACCAATTGTTTTATAAAATAGGTTTAAAGCAGCTGGTTCAATTCGCACGTTTCCTTGGGTTTCACATTCTCTTTGTAACCATCCGGAAAACTCTACTTCGCTCATTCCATCAGTATTAATTATCGTAGCTTTTTTAGCTAATGCTTGGTATGCTTTAGTTTTTTCATTTATTTTCATACCTGATGCATTTATTAATAATAAGCTATCTTCTAGTGGATGTTCCAAATATTGAATTAATAAATTGACATTATGATTTGTTTTGTCATTTTCTAAAAATGTCGGATTCTTAATAATAACAACTTTACGATCACTTAAAAATGGTGCAGTACAAACATCAAAAATAGCTTGTTCAAGATTTGTTTCTTGGCAATCATAAGTTGTAATATTAAATTCATCAACTTTAAAATCCTTTATTTCTTTTTTAATTCTTGTATTCGTAAGAAATTTTTCATCTCCCCGATATAAATAAACACGATTAGTCATATTTCACCTTCAAAAAACCATATGAAAACAATATATTATGATTTTATCATACTTTAAAATTTTTTTAAAGATAATTTTACCCATTTAATGTTTTAACTTTAATTTTCTTATTATGAATATATAAAATTATTTCATAATCTTTATCTGTTCTATATACATAATAATCCTTTAAAGTTTCAATTACTTCATAATTTGGAAAATGATAATATTCTATTTCTCCAGTCATAATTATACAAATATTTGGATTTATTTTTTGGTAAAACTCTTTTAATGTGGAAGTATTAGAACCATGGTGACCAACTTTTACTATGTCAACACTTTCCACGTCATTCATTATTTCTTTTTCAATTTCTTTTGGAGCATCTCCTAAAAATAAATAATTAAGTCCTTCAAGACTAAATCCAATTACTAAACTTTCATAATTTTTATCTTTATTACTTTTACTAGGATTATATACTTTAAAATCAATATCACATACATTAAATACATCACCTTTTTTTAATTTAATACCATTTATTTCACTTTCATCAAATTCGCTTATATATACATTTTTCACATTGAATTTATTACATAATCCAATTGCTTCACCATTATGATCCAAATGGTCATGTGTTAATATAAGAGCATCAATTTTTCTTATTCCTCTACTTTCTAAATAATTCGATAAAGCATTATTTTCTCCCGTTCCAGTATCAATTATAATAACTCCTTTATTAAAAGGTAAGTCAATAATAGTCGCTTCCCCTTCATGCAATGCTAAAAATTCCATCTTTGTATAATAATTTAAATTACTTTTATTATAATAAACAAAAAAGAAACAAAGAAAGATAATAATAAAATATATAATGTTTTTAGTTTTCTTAATTCTTGCACAATTAAGAAAATAAATAAAACAAGTAATTAATGCATAAAATAAAAATACTTCAATTATACTTAAAGTTAAATATTTTGAGGCAATATTATTAAAGAAACTAAATATATTAATTATTATTCCTAAAGGATATTTTAATATCGGAATAAAAAAAGTGAAAATAATTAGTGGTAACATAACATAAGTCATATAAATAATAAAAAAGGAATTAGTAATGATAGATGTTACATTTATTTTATTATTTAAATTAATTATTACAGGAAGTGATAAAACTTGTAATACAAATGTTAATAAGATAAGTTCTAATATAGTATTTAATTTATATTTATCTTTTATTTTTTTAATAATATTACTTGTAATTATTATAAAAAAAGATGCTAAAAAACTTAATTTAAAACTTAAGTTATAAATGAATACTGGATTTATAATGATAAATAAAAGAAAAATTATAGATATAATATCTAAACTACTTAACATTAATTTTTTCTTTTTATTAATAACATTAAAAATATATAATGCGCCACTTCTTAATACTGATGGCGATAAGTTAGTAATAACCATATAAATTAATAAAAAAGAAATAATTATTATATTTTTTTTCTTTTCTTTTAACTTTAAGATATCTAATCCTTTATTAATCATATTAACCATTAGAGTAATATGCATTCCTGATATTGCAAATAAATGACTAATATTATTTATTTTTATATTTTCTTTATCAAGTTCTGATATATTACTATTATCACCTAAAAGTAAAGCTTTAATATAATAATTAGCTTCATCTTTAAAACAATAGTTAACATAACGATATAAATATTTTCTAATAGAAAAAATATTAAAAGACTTTTTTATAGAAATTGTCTCAATTGAAACT
>ERZ842401.1862-NODE-1862-length-29064-cov-11.052122_pt1 | contig 29064 bp, 32 predicted proteins | sample MGYA00521270_ERZ842401 | MGnify/ENA primary metagenome ERZ842401 (study PRJEB31892, sample SAMEA3878208) | bioreactor metagenome | biome: Moose rumen | place: Sweden | collected 2011-10 | study: EMG produced TPA metagenomics assembly of the PRJEB12797 data set... | reverse complement strand
GCGTGGAGATTCACACCCGGTCAGCGTTCCTGCAAGGTCTGTTCTTCAAGGACACCAACAGCCTTCCGGACAAGTTGAAGCCCCTGAAGCCATACCTCGAAAGTCTGCACGGCTACTGCACAGAGCACAACATCACCATTGAGCAATTGGCACTGGGCTATGTGCTGGCAAACGACAGCGTGAAAGGCGCACTGATAGGCGTGGACAACCATTCGCAGTTGGAAGCGAACATCAAAGTTGCCAATGCTCCATTGACACAAGACGACATAGCGTTCATTCAGCAAATCAAGATAAAAGATAACCAGTTGTTAAACCCCGTAAATTGGAAATAGGATATGAATGTTATAGAATCGTTTTCATTAAAAGGAAAAGTAGCCATTGTGACAGGAGGTGCCGGTCATTTAGGAAGTGCAATGACATCAGCACTTTATGAAGCGGGTGCAGAAGTTTATGTGTTGAGCCGTTCGGAAGAGACATTCGACAATTGTCATTTTGATGGTGTACACATACACCATCTGAAAGGTGACATTTTCAGTTCGGAGAGTATCAGGCAGTGTTTCCGGTCAGTCTTTCAAAAAACTTCACATATTGATATCTTGGTCAATTGTGCATCCAATCAAAAAGGTGGCGGAAAGTTACCTGAAGAGATAACCGATGAGATGTGGGCACAGACGGCAGAAGGCGTAGTAGGAAGTGCATTCAAATGTATCCGTGAAGTGATACCCTACATGGAAATAAGCCAGGGAGGTAAGATTATCAATGTTGCGTCGATGTATGGTGTCATTTCCCCCGACCTGTCGTTGTACGATGGTGTGTGCAGCCAGTATCTGAACCCGATTAATTACGGAACATTCAAGGCCGGTGTTATACAGATGACCAAGTATTTTGCCGCTTATCTGATAGGGAAGAACATATACGTAAATTGTATCACCCCCGGCACCTACCCGTCAGAAAAAGTACAGGAGAACCAGGAATTTGTGAAACGCCTGTGTGAAAAGAACCCTGCACACCGCCTAGGACATGCCGATGATTTAAAAGGTGTAACGGTACTGCTCGCTTCCAGTGCTTCAGACTATATTGTAGGACAGAATATTATTGTTGATGGAGGATGGACAATATGGTAAAAACATTGTGTATTGTACAGGCACGTTTGACTTCTTCCCGTCTTCCCAATAAGGTGCTGATGAAGTTAGGTGCATCTGGTTTGTCGATAGCAGAACATGTATATCAGCGGTTGAATATGGCTGAGTATATTGATAAGATTGTGTTTGCTATTCCCGAAACCCCCGCTAATGATGCCTTGGCTTTGTTCTTTGAGAAACATGAGATAGCATTTGAACGAGGTAGTGAGGATGATGTGCTGGATCGTTTTTTTCAGTGCGCTCAGAAATACAGGCCTGAAGTGATAGTAAGAGCCACTTGTGACAACCCCTTTGTTGATTGGATTCAGTTGGATAACCTGATTTCCCATCTGCCCGGATATGACTATGTATCTTCACTCGGTGCGCCATTAGGTACTTCCGCAGAAGTATTTCTTGCCGACTCTCTGTATCAGGCACATGCAAACGCGGTCAGCGGGGTGGAGAAAGAGCATGTCACTCCGTATATATACAGGCATCCGGAATTGTTTAAAATAGCCAAAGTCCCTTATCACCTTGATGTAGTCAAGGAACGCTATCGACTTACTGTAGATACAGAGCAAGATTTTGTTGTGGTAAATGAATTGTATGAGAGCCTCTATCGCAAGCAACCCATTCGCAACGATGAAGTATATATGTATTTAGAATCCCATCAAGAACTTAGATTGAGAAATATATCTGTTATACAAAAATCTATATGAATACAATTATTAACATAGCGAATCGTGCATGGAGAAAGTTCCTGCGGTTCTTTCCAAAGCACATTGAATTCAGTTTGGGTGAACTTATGCTTCAACGCAAAGAAGTGTCGCATGGCCAGTTTGCAATATCTGCATTAGTGATGGATGTTGAGAACTATTGTCTTCGTGGTGATGCTTCTTTTTATTGGCAAAATGTAGGTCGTCGTATTCGTTTAGGAAACAATTACGATTCATCTTCTTCAAACAGCCGTTTTCGCGAGGTTATTGACTCTGTGATGCGTAATGGTTATCGGGAAGATTCTCTTCTCGAAGTTGGAACGGATGTTATGCTTCACAATGGAACTCACCGTACAGCTATCTGCCTTTTCAACAAACACTATCAAGTTAAAGGCAATGCCTATTGCTACCAATCTCCTTTTTTTAAACCGACAGCGTCAGAATTTATTGATGAGATGGGCTTTGATAGAGAGTATGTTGAAGCGGTCATGCGAAAGTATAACGCCATACAAGAAGGCTTGCTAGATGATGGAATATCGTATTGTTGCTTCTCTGATAATGAACAGATTATGACAGAACTGACTAAAGACGACAGTGTACATGTAAAAAGGATTCATTCCGTCAAAGCCGATAAATACTCCGTGGGGGGGGGGTAATTTGAGTGTAGATGTGTCACGTGGTGGAAAACTAATACAGTTTATTCTCGATGCCCCTTCTTTCAAGATAAAAGGGGGCCTTCCTACATCGAGGAGTTGTGAGCGTATCGAAACAAAGTTTAAAATGAGCTTTCCATCTTCAACTATCATTGTAAGCAAGAACTGCCTTGAAGGAAAACAATTGTTTGATGAGTTAAGGCCTTATTTTAGTGTTGAATGACAAATATGCAGAAGATATTTCTCCGTGCCGATGCAGATTCTCAGATTGGTTTCGGCCATTTTATCCGCACTTTGGCCTTGGCAGATATGCTGAAAGACAACTATGACTGCACCTTTTTTACTGCGGGTCCTACAGAGTATCAAAAACATGAAGTGGCGAAAGTTTGCAGTCTGGTAGAACTTCCCGCAGACGCTTCCAAGTTTGACGTCTTTCTGCATTACCTGACCGGCAACGAGATTGTATTCTTGGATAACTACTTTTTTACGCCTGAATACGAGAAAGCCGTCAAGGACACCGGCTGCAAACTGGTTGTGCTCTCACCGAGCAAACCTCATCATTATGCCGATGTGGTTGTCAACTATGTGGATAAGGATGTCAGCCACTATAGCGTGGAGGATTATACCAGGATAGTGGCCGGATTGGAATGGTCCTTGCTGCGGGAACCTTTCAGAAGGCCTGTCAATAACAGTAAAAGGAACGACAGGGGAGTTGTCGTCTCTTTTGGTGGAACAGACCAATATTGCCTGACGGAAAAAGTGCTCGATGTCCTTGACAGATGTTATCAGGTCTCCGTGATCATGACAAGCCGTGTTTCGGAAGACAGGAGGCGGAATCTGAAAGACAGGGGCGCTGCCGTGCACACCGATATTACCGCAGAGGAAGTTGCAGCCTTGTTTGAACGGAATGAATACGCCATCCTTTCCAGCAGCACCACATGTATGGAGGCTGTTTCAAGGGGAGCCAAGGTGCTTGCGGGCTATTATGTGGAGAATCAGATAAATTATTATAACGTGTTGCTGAAAGAGAAATGTATTCTGGGGCTGGGCAATATTTTGTGCGATGAGCCGTTTAAAGAGATTAACAACCAGCTTGCCACATTCCGGGATACAGACAGCGTGAACATCGACTTCAGTACACAAAAAGAGAGATATATCAAATTATTCAGCAGCTTATGCTAATTGACAAGAACAAGACCTATCAGGTAGGTCCATATACCTATCGCAATTTCATCACACTTTCTCTGGAAGAGAAGTTGATGATTCTGCGAGAACGCAACCACCCCGACGTGAAAAAATGGATGTTCACTAAAGAAGACATCCAGGAAGAGAGTCACCTCGCTTTCATAGAAGGCCTGAAGGACAGGGATGACAAGTATTATTGGCTCATGGAACGGGAAGGGGAAGCCGTAGGCGTATTGAGCATCATCCATTGCGATTTTGAGAAAGAGGAGGGAGAACCGGGCTATTACCTGTTTGCGTCGCAGCAGGATGGCGGAATAGGGCTGGAAATGCAGTATTACTATAAGAAGTTTTTCTTTGAGGCGCTTGGCGTGAAGAACATCTTCGGACATCTTCTTTATGGCAACACCAATGCCTATATGATGTCCTGCTTCTTCGGAGCGGTCAAGGACGGGGAAGTGACAGAGGACGGTCGTCGTTATCTGGTCATGCACACCCCGAAGGAGAACTTTGAGAAGATATCTCCTGAGAAACTGACACTACAGTTTGTAAAATATGTAAAAGCAAATCGGGTAGTATGGGAATAGAGAATTTCAAAAACGACAAGACGTTTATCATTGCAGAGCTTTCTGCCAACCACAACCAGAATTTCGAACTGGCTGTGAAGACCATTGAGGCGATGGCCGCTTCGGGTGCCGATGCCGTAAAGGTGCAGACCTACAAACCCGGCTCGCTTGTGATGGATATTGACAACTCCCATTTCGGGATGATCAAGACCGGACTGTGGAAGGGCGTTACCCGTTACCAGCTGTACGAGGGAGCCTGTATGCCATACGAGTGGCATAAACCTTTGAAAGAGGTGACGGAGAAACTCGGACTCACCTTTTTCTCAACGCCTTTCGACCTTGAAGGTGTTGACGTTTTGGAAGACGTGGATATTCCCATCTATAAGATAGCCTCTTTTGAAATCAACGACATCCCCCTTATCAAGAAGGTGGCATCCAAGCACAAGCCGATTATCATGTCAACGGGCGTGGCCGATTACAATGATATCCGTATCGCCCTTGATGCCTGCCACCAGATGGGGAACGATGATGTGTCGCTGCTGAAATGCACCTCTGAATACCCGGCCACCTACGAGCAGGCGAACCTGCTTACCATACCCGATATGATTAGGGAATTTGGCGTAAAAGTGGGCGTCTCCGACCACACGATGGGGTATATCGTGCCGATGACAGCCGTGGCGTTGGGCGCCCGCATCATAGAGAAGCATTTCATCCTTGACCGCTCTCTTGGCGGAGCCGACAGTGCCTTCAGCATGGAACCGGCAGAGTTCCGTCAGATGGTGGATAACGTCCGTGACGTGGAAAAGACATTCGGTTATGTCAAGAGCGAGATAACCGACCACGACCGGGCCAAGCGGAGAGCCATCTATGCCACGGAGGACATCCATCCCGGAGACACGTTCTCGTGGGAGAACACCCGTTCATTCCGTCCTGCCGACGGATTGTCCCCGGTCTATTATGAGAAGATGCTGGGGCAGAAAGCAAAGCGTTTTATTCCCAAGGGTGAACCCCTGCAAATAGAAGATATTAATATTTAACAACTTAAAGAATTACAATTATGGAACTGAACAGTTTTATTGAGAACATTAAAGAGCAGTTTGAAGAAGAGTACGAGAACTTTGGTGCAGAGACCCGTTTCCGTGAACTCGACGAATGGTCATCGCTGACCTCCTTGTCAATCATTGCCATGGTTGATGACGAGTATGGCGTTGTCATCAAGGCGGACGACATCAAGTCTGTCAACACCGTTGGTGAATTGTTTGAACTGGTTAAGTCAAGAGCGTAAGGGATGAGCAACAACCCATTCTCCCTTGAAGGGAAAAATATTCTCGTTACCGGAGCAGGGAGCGGGATTGGCAGGGCCATTTCTGTCGTTGCGTCCAGGTTGGGTGCAACGATAGAGATGGTGGACATCAGTGAATCCGGAATGTTGGAAACCCTCGCTTTGCTGTCTAACAAAGAAGCGGCTCACTCCTTCCATGTGGTCAATTTGTCGGATTCTCAGGCCATCAGTGATTTGGTAGATATGGTATCAGGTATCGACGGTCTTGTGAATAATGCGGGCATATCAAACACCCGTCCGCTGCAAATGATTCGCGAGGAGGATTTTGACTGGGTGGTGGGACTGAACACAAAGGCCCCCGTCTTGCTGACCAATCTTCTGTACAAGAAGAAGAAACTCAACAAGGGTGCTTCGATTGTCTTCACTTCTTCACTGGCGGGTCTTTATACCTTCACCCCTGCCAATGGTCTCTATTCTTTGTCGAAGAGTGCGCTCACATCCTACGCAAAGAGTTGTGCCGTGGAGTTTGCCGTCAGGGGTATTCGCTCCAATTGCGTGAATCCCTCGATGGTGAATACCCATCTGAAAGACAATCTCTCCTTCTCCGAAGAAGAGTACCAAAAGGACATTGAGAAGTATCCCTTACGTCGATATGCCGAACCAGAGGAAGTCGCCAATGCGGTGGTATTCCTGCTTTCCGATGCATCATCCTACATAACAGGACACACACTCCTTGTTGACGGAGGAAGGTCACTTAAATAATTTCAAATCTTATGAACGTAATCATCACCGGCTGCAACCGTGGCATCGGCAAGGCGATGGTGGAAGCCTTCGCCGCCTCGGGTGCCAACATCTGGGCCTGTGCCCGCAAGGCCTCGCCCGAACACGAGGCCTGGCTCAGCGAGACAGCAGAGAAAAGCGGTGTCTGGATAAAGCCCGTCTATTTCGAGCTCTCCGACTCCGAAGCCATCAACAGCGGCATCCAGCACATCATCGACGAGGGACAACCCATCGATGTGCTGGTGAACAATGCCGGCATCTCCACCGTGGGACTGCTGAGCATGAGCAAGGTGGAAGAGATAGAGAAACTCTTCCAAGTGAACTACTTCGCCATGCTCCGCATCATCCAGAAGGTGGCCAAGCGCATGGCACGCCAGAAGCACGGTGTCATCATCAACATGGGTTCGATAGCCGGACTGGAGCCGCAGCCCGGCAAGATAGCCTACGGCAGCAGCAAGGCGGCGGTGATGCTGATGACGCAATGTCTTGCCAAGGAACTGGGTCCGATGGGCATCCGTGTGAACGCCATCGCCCCCGGCCCCGTTGAGACGGAGATGATACACCAGTACAAAGACGAGATGCTGGAGAAACTGGCCTCGGAGTCGGCCCTCAGACGGCTTGGGAAGAAGGAGGAGATAGCCCGGGTGGCGGTGTTCTTAGCTTCGGAGCAGGCCTCGTATATCAATGGGGAGGTGATTAAAGTGGATGGAGGAAGGTAGTTGAAAGTTTAAAGTTAAAAAGTTGAAAGCTGATGGGAAGAAAGAGACTTTCTGAAGAAGAGATAAAGGCGCTGTGCAAGCGGATGCGGCTGCATGCGATGGATATGGCCCTGGCGGCGGGAAGCCGTGGGGCGCACGTGAGCGGCAGCCTGTCGTGCATGGAAATCTACGGGGTGCTGTATGGCGCCATCATGGACTATGACCCGGAGCACCCGCTTTGGGAAGGGCGCGACCGCTTCATTGCCGGGAAGGAACATGCCCGACTGGCCGAGTACCCTGTGCGGGCAGAGATGGGATTCTTTCCTGCCGATGTGCTGAACAGCTACGAGCAGAACGACGGCCTGTTGGTGGGTCACCAACTGCGCAAGGAACTTGGCGTGGAGTACGGTTCCATGAGCCTTGGGATGGAGATGTCGTTTGCCGTGGGCAAGGCGTTGATAGCCAAGCAGACGGGGAAGACCTACCACCACTACTGCCTCCTGGGTGATGCCGAGTGCGAGGAAGGACCGGTGTGGGAAGCCTTCATCGCGGCGGCCCACTACAAGTTGGACAACCTGACGGTGGTCATCGACCGTAACTATATGTCGGTGGACGGACGCACGGAGGAGCTGATGGCACAATTGGACATGCAGCGCAAGATGGAAGCGTTCGGATGGGAGTCGGTGACGGTGGACGGACACGACATCCACCAGCTCATGGAAGCCCTGAGCCACAAGCCCGAGGGCAGACCTTACGCCGTGATAGCCCAGACCGTGAAGGGCAAGGGCGTGTCGTTTATTGAGAACAACAAGTCGTGGCACCAGGCGGTACTCAGCGTGAAGCAGTACCACGAGGCCATGGAAGAAATACAAAACAGTTGAGCATTATGGTAATCAGCCCAGCGTTAATCAAAGCATACGCCCGTATGGGGCAGAAGGGAGCGGCAGCCGGTATCGGGATGATGGAACTGGCTAAGCGCGACCCCGACATGAGGGTGGTGGTGGCCGACAGTGTGGCCATTGCCAGTCTTGACCGTTTCAATACCAACTATCCCGACAGGGTTGTCAATGCCGGAATTTCCGAGCAGAGCATGATAGGCATCGCAGCCGGACTCTCCTCAGAGGACGGACGAGCCGTGTATGCCTGCACCTACGCCGCCTTTGTGCTGGTGAAAGCCATCGAGTTTGTGCGCCACAACTTAGGCTACCACCAGTTCAATGTGAAGCTGGTGGGCAACTCAGCCGGCTTTGCCATGGAAACCCTCTCCATCTCCCATTGGGCGACGGAGGACATCGCCATGGCGAGGACGATACCCAACCTGACCATCCTCTCTGCCGCAGACAGTCTGGAGGCCATCAAATGCGTGATGGCCGCCCACGACGTGCCAGGGCCGGTGTATGTGCGCCTCTCGGGACTGCTGAACTGCCCGATGGTGTATGAGAAGGACTTTGACTTCCAGGTAGGCAAGGCTAACCGTCTGCGGGAAGGCGGCGACGTGGCACTTGTGGCTACGGGCATGATGGTGCGCGAAGCCTTGGATGCCGCAGAATTGCTGGCGGCCAAGGGTATCGAGTGCTCGGTGGTGGATATGCACACCATCAAGCCGTTGGACACCGGCTGCTTGGACGAGCTTTTTGCCGGACACAAGTTGGTGGTTAGCGTGGAGGAGCACACCGTGATAGGCGGCCTTGGCGGAGCCATTGCCGAATACAAGGCCGACAAGGAACACACGCCCCGCTTGGTGAGGATTGGCGTGGAAGACAACTTTGGCAAGTTGGGCGACCTGCGCTACTGCTGGGAGCAGCACGGCCTGACCGCCCCGCAGATAGCGGAGAGAATCATCAAAGAATTGGAAAATTAATAAGTTGAAATATTAAAATAATAACGAAAATGAGCAACATTGAAAAATTGAAGAACGCCTTCGTTGAGGGCCTTGAGATTCCCGTAGAAGAAGTAGAGAACGCCACGATGGAAACGGTGGACAAATGGGACAGCATCGGTCAGATGAGCCTTGTGGCCATGATTGAGGACGAGTTCGGAATAGAGATGGAACCCGACGAGGTGATGCAGTTCACTTCCTTTGAGGCTGGTAAAAACATTCTTAAAAACCATAATATTGAGATTTAGTTTCAAGTTTCAGGTTTCAGGTTTCAAGTTTCAAGTAACAAGATTTTCAAGTTTAAAAGATTGATGCTGTTAGACTTAGACAAGAATGAGCCGTCCTCGTTGGCCGCCATTGACGACGGGGGAGGACAGCTGACCTACGGTGAGATAGCCACCCTGCGGGCAGCCCTCTCGGAGGTGCTGCCCGAAAGGGAACTGGTGTTCTGCCTCTGCGAAAACCGGGTGGGAGCCTTGGCCGGATTCCTTGTGCTCTACGACTGCAAGGACGTGTGCCTGCTCCTCAGTGCGAAGATAGACCAGGGACTGTTGGATACCCTTGTGCAGACCTACCGTCCGTCCTATTTCTGGATGCCGGAGAGTAAGGCTAAGGTTGAGGTTGAGGATGAGGCTAAGGAAAATATTGTGTTTTCTGCTTTGAACTACTGCTTGGTGAAGACGGGCGAGAAAGCCCCGGCCATGCACCCCGACCTCTCGATGCTGATGACCACCAGCGGCACCACGGGCAGCCCCAAACTGGTGCGCCACAAGTATGGCAACATAGAGGCCAATGCGAGGAACGTGGCACAGGTGTTCGGCTGGACGGAGCGTGAGCGGGGCATCATCGACCTGCCCATGCAATATACCATGGGGCTAAATGTCATCACCAGCCACCTCTATGTCGGAGCCACGGTGCTGCTGATAGAGGTGAACCTGATGAGTCCCAAGTACTGGGCTTTCATCAAGGAGCAGAAAGGCACCAACTTCACGGGCGTACCGTTCAGTTATGAGATTCTGAACCGTCTGCGCTTCGGCAGGATGGACTTGCCCTTTCTGACCACGATGGCAGAAGGTGGCGGTAAGCTGTCGGACACCCTGTTCAAGACCTTTGCGGAGATGATGGCGGAAAAAGGCAAGCGTTTCTTCGCCACCTTCGGCACCACCGAGACCTCCGCCCGTCTGGCCTTCCTGCCCCCGCAGGATGCCACCACCCATATCGGGAGCATTGGCCGTGCCATCCCCGAAGGAAGGCTGTGGCTGACGGATGATGACGGCAACGAGATCACCGCGACCGGCACCGAGGGCGAACTGCGCTATGCAGGCCCCAACGTCACCATGGGCTACGGCACCAGCATGGAAGACCTCACCAAAGGCGACGAGTTCTGCGGCGTGTATGAGACGGGCGACCTGGCGAAGAAGGATGCCGACGGCTACTACTACATCGTGGGCCGCAAGAAACGCTTCCTGAAACTCTTCGGGCTGCGGGTGAGCCTTGACCAGAGCGAACGGATTATCAAGGAACACTTCGACATCGAGTGCGCCTGTACCGGTGATGACACCGTCATGAGAATTTACATCACGGACGAAAGCAGGAAGGATGCCGTCAAGCAACTCATATCCGACAAGACGGGACTGAAGTCCACGTACTTCGACGTGCGGGTGATTGACGCGATTCCCCATTTTGAGTCCGGTAAGATTAACTATAGAGCATTGGAATAAAGATGGCATTTTTAAAGATAGAGCATGTAAAGATTGCGGGCATTGCAGCCTGTGTGCCTCCCAAGCGGGTAGATAACATGGAGTCCGACCTGGTTGAGGACAAGAAAGAGTTAGAGAAATATATAGAGACCACCGGTGTGCGCTACCGCTACATCGCAGAGGACGGCATCTGCTCGTCGGACCTCTGCAAGGCGGCAGCCGACAAGCTGATAGCGGAGATGGGTGTGGACAAGTCGGAGATTGGCTGCCTGATTATGGTGACCCAGACCCCCGACTACATCTTTCCCGCCACCGCCTGCATCCTGCAAGACCGGCTGGGCCTGCCCACCGACTGCATGAGTTTCGACATCACCATGAGTTGTCCCGGATGGATTTACGGACTGTCGGTGATGTCGTCCATTCTCAGTGCCGGGAAGGTGAAGAAGGGCCTGCTGCTGGTGGGCGAGACCTCCACCAAGGCCAAGTCGCCCTACGACCGTGTGAACCTGCTGGCAGGCGATGCCGGCACGGCCACCATTCTGGAGTATCAGGAAGATGCCAAGCCGCTGCTCTTCAGCATGCACACCGACGGCAGCAACTACCGCTCGCTGATCATTCCCGACGGGGGCTACCGCAACCAGCCGACACCAGAATCTTTCGAGTATTTTGAGTGTAAAGACGGTATCTTACGTAATCGCATGAACGCCAATATGGAAGGGGATGACATCCTCTCCTTCGCCATGCACGCTGCGCCCAAGTGTATCAGGGGTTTGCTTGAACACTTTGAGATACCTAAGGAAGAAATTGATTACTTCCTTATCCATCAGGCGAACCGGATGATAAACAAACTGATTCAGAAGCGCCTGAAGGTGGATGATGAGCATTGTCCGTATAATATTGAGGAATTCGGCAACTCCTCCTCGACCACCATCCCCCTGATGATAGCCAACAAACTGAGAGACCGTTTTGGTGGCAAGAAAGTAGTGGCCTGCGGTTTCGGCACCGGCCTGGCTTGGGGTGCGCTGTGCTTTGAGCCCGGTGAGGATATTTTTGTACCAGAAATTGTTCATTATCAATGACATTATAGTGGATAATAATAGGACAAATTACAACGATTAAATCAAGATGAAAGTTATTGATTGTTTTTGGGACTACAGCAATTTAGGCAAAAGCACTGCTGAGGTTTTGGTGGACAATGATGACAGCTTTGATGTAAGTCAGTTAAGGGAAATTTCCAACCGATATGAATATACGGTTGTCAAGGTTCCTGTAAACAGGTACAACATAAATAATGTACTCGCTGACTGTGGTTTTTCTTTAGTTGAAGTTCAATACACAATAGAGAAGGAACTTTCCGCTTTGAATATGGGGGGGGGTAAAATGGCCGCGATAACTCCTTATCTCGATTTCTTACCAGTTAAGGATTACGAGAGACTAAAAGTTGTCATTGACTGTATAACTCCTGATATGTTCATTACGGATCGTATAGCTATAGACCCTTTTTTTGGAAGAGAAGCAGGGCGACGAAGATATACAAACTGGATAAAATCTGAGTATGATAAAGGTACATCATGTATAACGCAAGTTCTGTATAAAGGTGTACATGTCGGATTCATTATGTACAGGATATCAGGTCATGTCATTGAAAATATACTCAATGGCATATATCCTCCTTTTTTTGGGAAAGGTATTGGCATAATCACTGCGGCTTCACCTCTTCTATTTGCGAAACAAATCGGTAACATAGAGAGAGAAATAACAAGTATCTCATCAAACAATATTCCTGTTGTAAAACTTTACAACTATCTTAATTTTAAATTATTAGAATCAAAATACGTTTTTGTTAAACATCAATCAGTATGATTCCATTTAATAAACCCTTTTTGACGGGCAAAGAAGCCCACTACATGTATCAGGCAGTATATACTGGCAAGCTGTCTGGAAACGGAGTGTTTACAAAGAAGTGCCAGCAGTTCTTTGAGGAGAAGTATGGTTTCAAGAAAGCCATCATGACCACCTCGGGGACGGATGCACTGGAGATGGCGGCCATCCTCTGTGATGTGCAGCCGGGTGATGAGGTCATTGTGCCTTCCTATACTTTTGTGTCGTCTGCCCTGGCATTTGTGCGTCAGGGCGCGAGGATTGTCTTTGCAGACAGTTGCAAGGACAACCCCAACATCGATGCAGACAAGATAGAGGCGCTGATTACCCCCAAGACCAAAGTGATTGTGCCCGTACACTATGCAGGCGTGGCTTGCGATATGGACAAGATTATGGACATCGCCAACCGTCACAATCTCTTTGTGGTGGAGGATGCAGCCCAGGCTATCGACTCCTACTACAAAGGCCGTCCGCTTGGCAGTATCGGACATTTTGGATGCTTCTCGTTCCACGAGACCAAGAACGTCACTGCCGGAGGTGAGGGCGGTCTGCTGACCGTGAACGATGAAAAGTATATCCGACGTGCTGAGATTATTTGGGAGAAGGGAACCAACCGTGCTGAGTTCTTCCGTGGGATGGTGAACAAGTACGGATGGGTGGATACTGGCTCCAGCTTCCTGCCGTCAGAGATAAATACTGCTTTTTTATGTGCTCAGTTAGAACAGATGGATGACATACAAGGCAAACGTTTGGCGATTTGGAATACCTACGATGAATCATTGCGTGGCAACTTGCCCAAAGAGGTAAAGATACCCACGCTTCCTGACTATGCCACCAACAACGCCCACATGTATTATCTTCTCTGTCCGTCGTTGGAATATCGCACCGCACTTATGAATCATTTAAAAGAGAACGGTGTGAATCCAACCTTCCATTATTTGCCTCTACATAGCAGTGCATATTATATGGACAAGCATGATGGACGTGAACTGCCTAACTGCGACCGCTATGCTAATACTCTTGTCCGCTTGCCTTTGTACTATGAATTGAGTCTGGAAGATGCCTGTAATATTGGTCACATGATAGTTGGATTTGCCCAATCTGCTGCGGCTGTGAAATTAGTGGGAGGGGGGGGTATAAATGCCTGATAATATGCAAGATAAGTGTAAGGTATTATAATGCTGCGACGGAGGCGAACCGTTATAAAGAAAGGAGGGCTGCATAATGAAACAGACCTCCAAACCCACAAGTAATTCTGTTATAACGGTTACTTCTCCTTTGCTCCCCAATCTTGAAGAGTTTAATGATTTGCTTAAACAAATATGGGATAGTAGATGGATAACAAATATGGGGCAATTCCACAACCAATTGGAAAAAGCTCTTGCGGATTATCTTCACGTCCCCTATGTCTGCCTTTTTACTAATGGAACCTTGCCACTAATGACCGCCCTTCAGGCTCTTGATATCACAGGAGAAGTGATCACAACGCCTTATAGTTTCGTGGCGACAACCCATTCAATATGGTGGAACGGATGTAAACCCGTATTTGTGGATATTGATCCGAATACTGGAAATATTGACCCTGACAAGATTGAAGCCGCAATCACACCATTGACATCTTGTATAATGCCCGTTCACTGCTATGGCAACCCTTGTGATACAAATAGAATTCAAGAAATAGCTGATAAGCACGGCTTGAAAGTGATATATGACGCGGCCCATGCATTTGGCGTTGAGGTACCTGCCGACAAATATGGTTTAAAGGCCTACGACAGTAAAGGACTTGCGGGCATCATGAATGCTGGAGACATATCAACACTCAGTTTTCATGCGACAAAGGTTTATAATACCATAGAAGGCGGGGCAATGGTTGTCCATGATCAGGCGATGAAAAAAAAGATAGACAGCCTGAAAAATTTTGGTATAGTCGATGAGGTGACTGTCGATGCTCCAGGAATTAACGGAAAAATAGATGAGATGCGGTCTGCATATGGACTTATCAATCTAAAACAAGTAGATTCAGCCATAGAAGCTCGTAAGCGAGTAGCCATAGCATACCGTAAAGCACTTAAACCTGTAAGAGGTGTTACCTTCTTTGATGATTTGCCAGGTGTGCATCACAACTATTCATATTTCCCTATTTTCATCGATGCCGGAGAATACGGTCATACACGTGACGAACTGTACTATAGAATGAAAGAAAACAATGTGCTGAGTCGCAGGTATTTTTATCCGTTGATAAGTAATTTCCCAACATATAGCGATTCGTCGAGTGCTTCTAAAGTTAAACTACCTTTGAGCAATAAGATGGCTGAAGAAGTGCTGTGCCTTCCGATGCATCACGCACTGACCACTAAAGAGATAATAAATATAATAGATTTGATAAAGATTTAGTTATTTTCGATGAAGATATTGCATTTAATCTCCGATCATCAGGTGATTGAAAGAACGCTTGGTGTGTATGAAAAAGTATTCCCTGGTTGCAACGAGATTCTTGTTTTTAACGCTCAGGGAAAACCCTTTAAGCGATTGAAGGGTGATTATGAAGGGCGAGTTGTTGATAAGAATAATCTATCATCTTTAGCAAGAAGTTATGATTATTCAAACATTACACACATTATTGCTCATTATATGTCGATGGACAAAATTGATTTTATCAAATTTGTTCCTCGCCACATACATGTAAGTTGGGAATTATATGGATATGATTTATACAACCAGTTCCTATACCCAATGGGATTAAAAATCTACTCTGAAGAAACATACAAATATACCAAGTATCCTTTTATTTATCACTATTTTGAGCCTCTTTTCAATCTGTTGTTAACAATCAAGGGAGCAAAATACCGCTTTAAATGGCAAAAGAAACAGCAGTTTAAATATATTACTAAAAGAGTAGACAGTTTACAGTATTGCTGTAAGTATGATGCAAAGTATGTTGAGGACTTTGCATGCCGTTCGATACCTTCATACGAGATTTTTAATTATTCTCTCGATGAAGTATTGGGTGATTTGGAAGGACATTCTTTTTATACGGGTAAAGACATCTTAGTCGGAAATTCGGCCTCGCTATCAAATAATCATCTTTACGTAATTAATTTCTTAAAGAATATAAAACTATCAGAAGGAAGCCAGATTATTGTTCCCCTTTCTTACGGAGGTACAGAAAAATATGCAAAAAAAGTGGCTTCTGAATATCTTAAGGCATTTCCTAAAAGAGTTGAGATATTAAAAGAATACATGCCGCTACATGAATACAATAAAATGTTTCTGACACTAAAAGCCGTCATTCTGTCTGCATGGCGTCAGGAATCTCAAGGTACGGCTATTATGGCGTTTTATCTCGGGATAAAGGTATTTATGTCAGAACGTAGCCCTTTGTATAAATGGTTTGTCGATTGTGGCTTTATCGTTTTTACCATTGAGAATATAACCACAGAATCTATAGAACAGCAACTTTCTTATGACGAAAAGGAACATAACCGGCAGTTGGTTGTAGAAAGATATAGTCCTGATGTAATAGAACAAACGCTCAAAAAAAATATTAAGTGATGGCAGAAACGGGTAAATCATTCATAAAAAAGTTTGTCGGTTTTTCAATCGTTACTTGGGTATCGTTTGCATTAAGTTTTCTGACAGCACCCATCTCAACACGACTGTTTGCCCCTGATGTGTTAGGGAAAATCAACATCTTTAACACATATACAAGTCTGTTTGGCATATTAATCCTGATAGGCCTTGACCAGGCTTTTGCGAGGTTTTACTTAGAGCGGCCCAACAATCGCACGATAGGCTATCTGTTTACCTTCTGTTTCGGGATAACATATTCCCTGCTGTCTGTTGTAGTAATTCTATCTTTACCTTTCAGAAGTCTGTTGTCTTGGGAGTTGTTTGAGGAAACAGACAACCTGCTATTATACTTGTTTTTCTTCAGTGTTTTCAGTTCTTCCACATTGCGATACCTCAACCTTTCGTATCGCATGGAGAAAAATATCAAGATGTACACAATTCAAGGCATCTTGATGACATTGGTCTCTAAAGTCCTGTATCTTGGAGTAGGGTTTTGGGACCCTTCTTATAAGCCTGCACTGATTGCTTTAACAGTGTCACATTTTGCTTTAGCTATCACATTCTTGTTTATCCAACACAAAAGGTTTGAGCGGCCGCGTGATTTTGATAAACAATTTGCATCTGAGATGTTTAAATTTGCCATTCCGTTGATACCGGTATCTATTTTAATGTGGGCAAACCATTCCATCCCTCAGATTGTGATGCAAAAGACCATGGACTATTACAGTATAGGAATATACACATCTGCTGCGGCTCTTGCCGGAATTATTAATATCATACAAGCAGGTTTCAATACGTTCTGGCTTCCCTATACTTATGAAAACTATAAAGAGCAAACGGGACAGTTTGATAAGGTTCATCGCTATCTGGTATGTGTTCTTGCTTTTTTTGCGTTGTTGTTAGTTCTGTCGCAGGATGTCATATTCCTGCTTTTAGGTGAAAAATATCGGGCAGCCAAATCTTTCTTCCCCTTTCTGATACTCGGCCCGGTTTGCTATATAATTGGTGAGACAACAGGGCTTGGTATAGATCTTTCAAAGAAAACGTACCTTAACATTGTAGTCTTCAGTAGTTCTGTCGCAGTTAATATTCTTCTTTGTATTGTCTTGCGTATTCCTTTAGGCGTCCCAGGAATAGCTATGGCAAATGCTTTGGCCGGAATAACGGCCATGACATTAAAAACATATTATGGACAAAAGAACTATCGTGCCGTCCATTCTTATAAGCCTATGATACTCTGCATCAGTTTTATTGCTTTAAGTGCTTTCATTACATTGTATTCCAAGAATATAGTTTTGCGACTCGTTTTGCTTGGGATGGTATTGGTTTTTGCTCTATTGACGTATAGGAAAGAAATAAAAGAATTAACCGCTTATGCAATTAGTTTTGTGAAGAAATGATATATATACTGACACTTATCGTTTGTATTTTTCTGGTTTGGAAATACGATTGGAGAGGAGAAAGCCGGAATAAGAATCAGTGGTTTTATGGACTGCTGATTTGGTATATTTTATTGTCTGCATTTCAGTACTATGTGGGTTCAGATATGCCCCTCTATATTGAAAAATATGCATATTTCAACGAATCGTTGAGTTTAAACTCTTTTGTTGATAATGCAGGAGAACGTGTTCAACCGGGTTGGCTGTTATTGACGTGGTTTTGCAAGTTGTTTACGGATGATTTCCTCTTGATGAAGATAATCCAAGCCACCTTTTTTAACATAGCGGTCTTTCAATTCTTTAAGAGAGAGTCGAAATATGTTTTTCTGTGTATCTTTTTTTTCTCTGTCACTGACTATTTGGTGTGTAATTTCAATGTGTTAAGGCAGAGTTTCGCAATAGCCTTCGGATTGTATGCGGTGTCATTTTTGAAAAACGAAAAATACTGGAAATATGCTTTATTCGTGTTTTTAGCATTTATGTTCCATAATTCAGCAGTGCTCCTTTTGACATTGCCCGTTATTAAGTTCTTTAAACCCAATAAATATACGATTCCGATCGCTTTAGGGCTCATTGTGGTCATTATCTATGCTCTGTTCAATATTAATATGGAGTCATTGGCTTATGAAATAGTCGGTAGTGGAATGATGGGAGATAGCGGTTCAGACATGGCAATGATATATTTGAACGATGATAAATTAGGTGCGAGGGAAGGTGCAAAATTTACTTTCCACGCTTTGATAGTATTTGTGGTAGTATGCTACTACATAATAAAAAGACGAGATTTCTTTTGGGGAGGGTTCGGTGTTGCGTATCTTCTTGTTCTGATGCTGACTACTATGATGCCAATTTTGTGGCGTTACAGGCTATTTTTTGATTTCCCTTATTATGTTATGTTGGCTCAACTAATTGTTGAATTTCCCCTAAAGGGCTTTAAACAAATCAAATATGTTTTTTATATAGGTGCGATGATAGTTTTTATGTATTTCCCCATGAAGGACTACTTCTATAAAGCACCTTATGAGAAACACCGCTATATTGACCAGTATTATCCGTATCACTCCATATTTGACCCAAAGATGGAAGAAAGAGACTAAACATGAAGAGCAAGTTGATAGAACTGTATTATAATACTTTCCCTAACATAGAAAAATTCTATGCAAATAATGGCGGGAAGGATTTTGTTGTCCAATTGTTTCTCGACAAAAGCAACCTTCTAAAGAAGTTGTCTCGTATCATATCACCGTATTTCTTATATGGTACATATCGTTTGTTTGAGCCGCTCATCTCAATATTTGTTGTCACGGGGCAATTTTTGAATACGCTTTTTTTAAAAAAAGGAAATTCACGCCTGGCGGTGGACAGAGTTGACAGGCTCTATCTGAACTATGCCCACTTGCTTAAAGACCGATGCCGTTCTGCCGGTATTTTTGAAGAGTCAGTGTATTGGCTGAAAGAGCCATTTACGAATGTCTCTATAAAAGGCCTTGAAGACAAGACAGTCTTGTCAGTCTTTGATGTGTTGAAACAAAAGGATTTCTTAAGGGCATACATTAATTCCATAACGGCTATTTTTTATGTTGCCAGACACAATCCCAATCATTATATCAGACGTTCATACACGGCTTTTGAGTTTTATCTCACCTATTATGCTGTATCTATGTTTCCCAAAGAAACCGAACTGGTGTTTGCCAACCATATAGACCGGTGGGCGTTAGCCTTTGACAATTGTCCACAAAAAAAGAAAATACTCGTTCAACATGGCATAGAAACCAAAGCAGCAGATTGGCCAGTAAAATTGAACACGGTGACAACGCTATATGCTTTCAATGAAGAACTGGGATGTGATGTCGCAAAAGCACTGTTGACTCATAAGCCGGAATATAGGTTTATGAAACCAACCATTGAATTGGTTGATGATATAGATGATAAGAATTACAAAGTTCTGATAGTGTGTCATCCGGCAGCGATGCGCGATAAGGAAGAGTATCTTATCTCTCATTTACAGCAGTCGAATATCACGATTTATGCCAAGACACATTATACTACACCCGACCTTTCTTTCTACGAGGATTTGGCGAAGCGATATAGGTATCACTTGATAACCACGAAGCATTTCCCAAAAGTGAATAAGTTGATTTCGTATCGTTCCACCTTGGTGTCTGAATATGAAATATGCGGAATTCCAGCGTTGATGTATGCTGATCATAAGAATTTAGACGAAATTGTTGAAAAAGTGAAATCCGCAGCTGATTTGTACGAATTAAAAGGGAATAAAGAAGATGAAAAATAAGTTTTTATTAATACTATTTGCATTCCTGACGCTCTTTCTTGTTTCATTTTCGTTAAGAATGGGTGAAAAGCCCCCGGAAAAAAAAACGACAGGTATAGATGACAGCTATTTGCATCTGTTCAGCAAAGAGCGACAGTTAGACAGCACAAAGGGGTACTTTACTGGATTTCCCCAAGCGGTGGTTCATAAGGGTATCATCTATGTGACCTATTCCTATCATGTGCAGCACCAGTCGATGCCGGGCAAGGAGCAAGACCATATCTACTATAAGAGCAGTAAGGATGGAGGCAAGACGTGGAGCAACAGGCAAAAACTGACATTCCCCAAAAGCAGAATCAAAGGCATCAGTTTCGATTACCGTTCTATACAGATGGTGAGTGACGGAAATCGAATCATAGGGCTGGGTGTGGTGGTACCATCTGACAGCAGTAAAATTAAAGCATATAGCACATTCTATTGTGAGCTTAAAGCCAATAAAAGAGGAAAACTAAAATGTGTGCCTATTACCCTCATGCCATATATCAGTCAGGATGGAAATGAAATATTGACAGCCCTGCAGCCCGGAACTGAAGGGCGAGGTTCGAATATAGTGTCGGGCAATATGCTCCTTTACGAAGGATACCTGTATTGGTGTTATTACAACTCGGCAAGGAATGTGCAGCTGTTGCGCTGGAGTACTTCGTCGGGGGAACATCCAGAGATGAAAACAATAGAGATACTGGCCAATATTGGTGACAACAACAAGGAACACAGGTACTCCGAGGTGGGTATGTTCAGGGAAGGAGATGCAATTTATTTGTCAGTCCGTGACGAGCATTCTACCAACTCCAATTGGAGGTATGATTTGCATACAAAAACGATGACGCATTTGGCAAACACCAAAACCGAAGCATTCGGCCCTAATATTTACAAAATCGAAGACGGTCCGGCAGTCTTGACTGGAAGACAATATACTTATCTGAAGAAGAGGGAGCAACTGACTCGGATGGACAATATGATTCTATTGTCTCCTCAAGGAGAAATCATCAAAGAGAACATAGGATTTGTAGGACATCTAATGGGCGGTGATTCGATGTATTGCAGTAGTGTTGAATTAAATGGCGTAGTTTTCATCTTTTATTACTATGGCATGAACAGTTCCCTTGTATCTCCAAATTCACGTTACACTTTAGCGTATAAGACTATCAAGGTTGAAGACTTAAGAAAAATGGCAGAATAAAACCATGATGAAGAACAGTATTTCAGGGAAGGTCTTAAATGTGAATAAAGGAGTAATACTCCTTTGCAGGGGTTATTCGCTTTATGTTGAAGAAAGGGTGGCGAATCTGAGCGATGGCAAATATACTTTGTTGTCCCGATTTGCATTGACACGTCGTCTCCTCCGTGCAGAGATTACCGGCCTCTACACGTTGGCGAATGGCGACCAGATAGCCATTGCCAAGAAAGGGCTGTTTCTGCGTGAGAAAGATGGTGAGGTGTTTGAGAAATGCTTTGCAATGCCACGCGGCTCGAAGCCTTTGAACCTTTGCATAGCCCCTTCGGGGAATATCTATTTCGGTGAGTATTTCCAGAACATGGAGAAACAGGCGGTGAACATCTACCGCTCGGCAGACAACGGGCAGTCATGGCAGGTGGCCTACACCTTTGCCGCAGGGGAGATAAACCATATTCACGGGGTGTTCTATGATAAGTACACGAGCCTTATTTGGGTGGTGACTGGCGACAGGGAGAATGAATGTATCATCGGCTATACGGAAGACGAATTCAAGACTTTCGTGGAAGTGTTCAGGGGCGGTCAGGAGTATCGCAGCTGCCAGCTGTTCTTCTATCCCGACTTTGTTGTGTACGTCACTGATACGCAGTATGAGCAAAACAGGATAAAGTGCTTCGACAGAAAAACATTGGAGATAACAGAACTGCAAGACATACAAGGCTCGGCCATTAAAGGCGGACAAGTGGGGGATGTGTCATTCCTCTCCACTACGGTAGAGCCGTCGGAGGTGAACACGGACAAATACGCCCATCTATGGGTGACGAAGGACGGACTGCACTGGGAGGAACGCTATAAGGCGAAGAAGGACTGCTGGCCGTCGATATTCCAGTTTGGGACTTTTGAATTTCCGCAGTATAATGTAGAAAAAATAGACCGCCTGTACTTCAGCGGTCGGGCAGTGAAAGGGTTAGACGGAAAGACTACATACATATCCTTGGATTAAAGGTTCAATGGTTCAAGAAGTTTAAAAATGAGAATACTTTTAGTTACACAATATTTTTATCCAGAGGTGTTCAAGAGCAATGACCTTGCTTTTGAACTGGCGAAGCGCGGGCATCAGGTGGATGCGCTGGTGGGAATACCCAATTATCCGGAAGGGAAATACTTCAAAGGGTACGGCCTGTTCAAAAAAAGACATGAGGTTGTCAATGGTGTGAATGTTTATCGCGTGTTCCAAACACCTCGTGGAAAGGGCGGTTGGCGGTTGCCTGTGAATTACTTCACATTCGTCATCTTTGGATGCCTGAGAGTGCTGTTCCAGTTTGCTTGGAAGAAGAAATACGACTGCATCATAGGACACGAGCCTTCCCCCATTTTTCAGGCATACCCGGCACTGCTGTTAAGGAAGCTGCGCAAGACACCTTTCTACTACTGGATTATGGACTTGTGGCCGGACGCGATGAAGTCTGGTGGTGGGGTGAAAAATGAAAAGCTGTTGAACTATGTAGATAAGCTGGTGAAAGGTATCTATAAGCAGACCGACAAGATATTGATAACCAGTGAACGGTTCCGTGAGCCTATTGCAGCCAAAGGTGATTTTTCAGACAAGATTATCTACTTCCCCAATTGGAGCGATGATATTCTCCAGATGGATGACAGCTACGAGATATCGCAGTTGCCCGAAGGATTCAAGATAATGATTGCAGGAAACCTTGGCAAATCGCAGAATCTGGAGGCTGTGACCGAGGTGATGTTGGGGCTGAAAGATGTGCCGGAGGTGAAATGGGTGTTTGTAGGAGGAGGTTCGAGAAAGGAATGGCTGGAAGGTTTTATCAAGGAGAACGGGCTGGATGGAAGGGCTGTGTGTCTTGGACAATATCCTTTCAAGGCGATGCCCGCTTTCTACAAACAGGCAGATGCGATGCTGGTGACGCTTCGTGCAGGCTTCCCACATCTGGAGGCCGTTGTGCCGGCAAGATTGCAATCGTATATGTCGGCAAGGAGACCTGTATTGGCCATGATAGGATGTGGCGGTGCTGACATTATTGAAGAAAGCAACTGCGGCTATGCTGTTCCGGCCGGTGACTCCAATGCTCTTATTGAGGTGATTAGGAACAAGGTGCTGTCGGACAGGGATGGCTTTGAGAAGATGGGTGCCAACGGGCGCGACTATTATATGAAACACTATCGTATGGATGCCTGCATTGATAATCTGGAACGGATTATAGGTGCAGTAATGTAACGTTAAAATATGAGTGAAAAGAAAAAACTAAGTACGACCTTCAGGCTCTTGCGGGCATTGGGGTTCAACTACTCTGAGGAAGAGTATGGGGACGTGAGTCTCTGGCGTGTGATATGGCAATTTTTCCATAACATCCGTCAGAAACGTCGTCAGAATATGATGGACTGGGCCATTCTGGAGCCGTTTGCTCCAAGGAAACTCCGTCCGAGACTGATGCGCAAGATGGGATGTCACGTGGGGGAAGGCTGCTTCATCGGTGACCATGTGAGGATTGATCAGGGACATGCGGATATGATAACGCTGGAGGACGGGGTTTCCGTTGCCAGCGGTACTCGGCTGCTGTGTCATCAGAGAGATTTCAAAGACTATTTTGTGGGCAGTGACTACAATAAGCTGGGCTATATCGTAAAACCCATCGTTCTCAAAAAAGGATGTTTGGTGGGAATGGAGAGTTTCGTGATGCCAGGAGTGACCATCGGAGAGGGCGCCATCGTTGGTGCCGGTTCTCTGGTGACCAAAGACATACCCGCCTGGACTATAGCGGCAGGAAGACCCGCCAAGGTGATGAAAGAAGTGCCGCAAAGAGTTGATAATGAGAGCGTTGTAGGGGGGGGGTAAATTCTTAGTTCAAAGTTTAAGGTTTAAAGTTCAAAGAATGGGCTGCGCCCTTGTGACGGAAAGGAGGGTGGCAGCATGAGCGAGCTTAGTACTACGTACCGGCTTCTACGGAAGTTGGGATTCAATTATTCAGAAGAAGAATACGGTCAGGTAAGTTTTTGGAGGGTTATCAAGCAGTTCTTCGGAAACATCTACCGCAAGCGGTTGGAGAAAATGATGGACTGGCCCATACTGGAACCCTTCTGCCCTCGGAGACTGCGGCCCTGGTTGCTCAGAAGGATGGGATGCCATGTGGGGAAGAACGTTTTCGTGGGAGACTATGTGCGAGTGGACAAAAACCATGCTGACCTGATTTATATTGACGACTATGCACATTTGACAGCAGGCTGTCGTCTGCTCTGTCACCAGCGCGACCTTTCCAGCTATCATGTAGGGGACAACGCCGCAGACTGCGGCTACCGGCTTGGGGAGATCCATATCGGAAAGGGCGTGATGATAGGGATGGAGTCGATGATAATGCCTGGAGTGACAATAGGTGACGGAGCAATAGTGGGCGCGATGTCATTGGTTACAAAGGATATACCGCCCTACACGATAGCGACCGGTCATCCTGCAAGAGTCATCAAAGCGATTGCAGAACCACCAGACACATAAGTATAAGTGATTAAGTTTGTCTCGGCAGATGAAGCCGTATCCGGAATACATTCAGGAAGTCATATCCACATAGCATCCGCTTCGCAGGTGCCCACCGTCTTGATAGAAGCCCTGTCAAGACGAGTTGAGAATGATGGGCTGAAGAACCTGCATTTTCATCATTCCTACAGTGAAGGGAATGCATTGTTTGCAGACAAGGCGTATGCAGGAGCCTTTATAGACCAGCCTTTCTTCATAGGACCAAAAGTAAGACCCTCTATTGCAGAAGGATTCGCAGATTACCTGCCGGTTCACCTGTCCGAGACTCAATTGCTGTATCGTTCAGGCATCCTTCCCTGTGACGCCGCAATGATTATGGTGGCCCCTACAAGAGACGGAAAAGCTGTCTCTTTGGGTGGCGATGTGGTTTGTTCATTAGCAGCTATAGAGGTGGCCAAGCAGGTAATAGCCGTCGTGAATCCCAATGTCCCTTACACCTTTGGCGATGCGGTGATACCGATTGAGAAAATACAAGCCTTTGTGTATGATGAAACGCCATTGGTAGAGACGAAGATACCTGAATCTACCGAGATAGAAGTTGCCATAGGAAAGGAGTGTGCAGCCCTAATACCCGACGGTGCTTGTATTCAGATGGGTATAGGGTCACTGCCTAATGCCATAGCAGCGCAATTAAGAGGACATCAACACCTTGGCATGCATACCGAGATGTTCTCCAATGGGCTGATGGAGCTGATGAGGTGTGGAGTGTTGGACGGCACAAGAAAGCAGATTGACTACGGAAAGGCGGTGTCCTCTTTCGTTCTTGGCGACAAGGAACTGTTCGACTTCGTGAATGAGAATTGGTCGGTGCTGATGATGGACATCAACTATACCAACAACCCTGGCATCATTTCAAAGAATGAAAACGTCGTGGCCGTGAATGCTGCGGTAGAGATAGACTTGTCAGGACAGGTATGTGCGGACTCCATAGGAAGCAGGGTGATTTCCGGCACTGGCGGTCAGTTGGACTTTATCCGAGGTGCCAGTATGTCAAGAAAGGGCAAGTCTATCGTTGCGATGACTTCACGGGCCAAGAACGGACAGTCCAAGATTGTCTCTTTGCTTAAACACGGAGCAGGGGTGGTTACTCCCCGTGCATCGATACAATGGGTGGTGACGGAATATGGAGCGGTGAATTTGTTTGGTCATTCGATTCAGGAAAGAGCTAATATGCTGATAAGTATTGCCCATCCTGACGATAGGGAACGATTGGAAAGAGAGGCATACGAACTGTTCGGGCCTTATTTGAAAATGTATTCAATAAAATAAACGAAAAATAGATCTACCGAGTGGAGTTCAAGGTTATGAGTATAAAAAAAGCATTTCTTTCGCTGGTCAGACTTGGAATAGGTCATGCTGCTGACTGTATTGGTGGCGATGTTGATTGGAATGCCATTAAAGCTCTTGCGGATAGGCATGGTCTTTCTGCGATAGTTCTTGACGGACTCAATAGCTTAGATGCTTACGAGATGCCGCAGATGCTGCGGCTGGAGTGGATAGGGAATGTGTTGCAGAACTATGAGGGGCGGTATGCAGATTACCGTAAGCGAATAGGAGAGTTAGCAGGATTCTATAATCAGCATGGATTCAAACTGATGGTGCTGAAAGGGTATGGGTTGAGTTTGAATTGGCCCAATCCTAAGCATCGGCCTTGTGGCGACATTGACGTGTGGCTTTTCGGACAGCAAGCAGCTGCCGATAAAGCCTTAGGTTCATGGTTCAAGGTTCATGGTTCAAGGTCTGAAATAGATAACTCGCATCATCACCATACAGTTTTTGAATGGAAAGGCTACTCGGTTGAGAACCATTATGACTTTGTGAATGTTCACTATGGTCATGGGAATGATGAACTGGAGAAGGTCCTTAAGGAGTTGGCGGATGAAACCAACGTTAACGATAACCTTAACGATAACAATGGCTCAATTTCAAAAGGTACAGAAATCACGAGTGTTTTGGTGGATGGAGAACGGGTGTATCTGCCGTCGCCAAATCTTCATGCATTGTTCTTGCTGAGACACTGTATGCAGGACTTTGCATCAGCAGAACTGAATCTGAGACAGGTCTTGGATTGGGCTTTCTTCATAGAGAAACATACGAGTGAGATTGATTGGAATTGGCTGAGTGAGACTATAAGGAAGTTCAAGATGACGGACTTCTTTAATGTACTCAATGCTATTTGTGTGGGAGAATTAGGATTTGATGCGAAGATATTCCCCGCAGTGCAGTTTGATCCATTCATGAAAGAACGAGTGTTGAATGAGATTTTAGCACCCTCATTTAGTAGAGAGGAACCCAAGCGTCTGATACCAAGACTTACGTATAAGTACCGTCGCTGGAAGGGGAATGCCTGGAAGCAGGAGTTGTGTTATCACGACAGCAGGTGGATAGCTTTCTGGAATGGAGTATGGAGCCATATTCTAAAACCGAAGTCGATATGAGGTCCTTGAAAGCAATTTGACAGTTCTCTAGCTATCTGTTTTGGCCGCAATGGGGAAGTTATCGATATAAGAAGTTAGTGAGAAGAAGTAAGAACTGAGAAGTAAGAACTAAGAAGTAAGAACTAAGAAGTAAGAGAGATGGCGGAGTTTACGGAGATAGTGCATGAGAAGTGTATGGCGTTTGCGGATAGAATTGTGAAGCTGAATGATTACCTCCTTCAGATGGAAAGTAAGAAGGAAGAACTAAGAGCTAAGAAGGAGAAACGTAAAGCAATTCCAATATATTTGCATTCTGTAGCTAACATATGTAATCAGCTGCTCCGAGCTGGGACAAGCATAGGGGCCAATAATGCAGAGGCAATAAATGCTATCAGTAAAGCTGACTATAAAAGCAAAAGCTTTATTGCTTTGAAAGAGGCGAGGCAATTATCCGCAATAGTTTTCCGCCTCAGATAGCTGAGCAGATGTGCAACGCCATCGACGGACATGAACGGGCGGAGCATTTCCAGCTGCTGCTGAGGGAATACAACGAATGGATGATGCAACAACAGCGGCAGCAGGAGGCGGTAGCGAGGTTTTTGAGAGAGTACTACCATAGATGGTTCATGGTTAAGGGTGAGGGGTTAATGAATAACGGTTATGACAATTAGAGGACTTTTGAAAGGACTGTGGGCGTTCTGCTCGTATTTGTTTGTGCCGCAGAGGGGATTAAGAAAAGATAATAAAGAAATGGGTATAAAAGAACTAACTGAGTATTTTGAACATATACGCTACCAGATTGTATATTATCCATCAGATATGTCTACCCCTCTGCCAGTAGGGGTGGATAGTGGCTTTATGCTCGACTATAAAGGAGAAGTGTTGTTTGTCACTGCTGACCATGTGGTGAATACTCATGATAGAGAGGTAAGGATAATAGACAAGAACGCCTTTATTCAGACAAATAATATTGCCAAGAATGAACAAGGTATGTATTATGTTGAATTAGTTACGTTAAGCAATGTTGTGTTTTGTTCTCATCTAAAAGTTGACATGAACACTGGAAACGTAACGGAATTACCTCTGTTTGACGGGGCATTCGTTCTGATGAACGATTTTATGAAGAATGTACAATACAGAACCAATGAATGTAGCCTGAATGGTGCTATAGTTCCGGTTGGAGAAAAGAAACTACATCTTGATTCTAGTTGTATTTGTGAACCAAGTAATGACGATGAGTATTTTGTCTTTGGACGAGTAAGATTCGCATACGACCAGGCAGACAATGGACAAGTGTTACTACGGTCTCAATTGATCTCACATGATGGACTGAAATACGTTCGGGAGGATGGAAATTATTATGTGTTAAAGTATTCGCAGCACGTAGTTGTTGATGATTGGAAAGGGCTGAGTGGCTCACCTGTTCTGAATCATCAGGGTGGCCTTATAGGAATTGCATGTAAGGTTAGTGATGTTACAAATGAAGTATGGGTTAAGAAAATTCAGAGCATGCTACCCTTGTTCGATGCGGAAATATTGACAAGCAAGATAAATGCAAAGAATTGATAATGAGGCAGACATATTATGCATCTAGACCATATTTATATCAAAGGCTTTCGTAACTTCAAAGAGGTTACGGTGTATTTTAACAAACATAGCCTAGTAATAGGAGCAAATGATGTGGGTAAGACAAATCTTATCTATGCCATGCGTTTGTTGTTAGACAGAGGATTGTCAGATTATGACTATGAGTTGAGTGATTCTGATTTCTATGCTTATGAAGATACCAATGAAGTAATTATCAGAATCTACTTTAAAGAAGTCAAGGATGACTGCATAGTTGCCAGAATGCCTGGAAAGATTAGTGATGATAATCAACTTGTGCTCCAATATAAGGCTACCAGGAATAACAAAAAGGTTGATTATCAGTTCTTTTGTGGGAAGAGTGACAGCGATGAGGACTTGGGGCAGATAGACAGCCCGTTCTATAGAAAATTCCTGAATCTAAAGTACATCAGCAGTAGGCGGGATTTCTGGGGCTTTATTAATAACAATAGTACGTTAAGTTTTTAAAAGTTTATGCGGCGTCCCTGACGCCCAGGAATAAGAGTTCTTTGAAAT